>PJUF01000031.1_pt1 | contig 216037 bp, 197 predicted proteins | sample 1512191 | NCBI WGS metagenome assembly PJUF01 (sample SAMN08177673, study PRJNA422409) | Feces metagenome, whole genome shotgun sequencing project. | isolation source: Chicken feces (3) enriched on wood chips | host: Gallus gallus | place: USA: Madison | collected 2015-01-15
CCGTTGCTTAATTCAAAGCAGGGGTGGCGCGAGTGACGGGACTCGAACCCGCGACCTTCGGCGTGACAGGCCGACACTCTAACCAACTGAGCTACACCCGCATTCCCTTGTCTCGAAGGGCAGACGCGCTGTCCGTCGAGAGGTGCGCTTAGTAGTTCGACGGGCGAGGAGGTGTCAACATATAAAACTGAAAAAATAGCGAGGCGACGGCCAAATCATTGGATAACTTTGCTACTAAGCGTCAGTACGTGCGAGTGATTTGCATTGTCTGTGTGCGGGGGCGAAAAAGTGAAAGAAAGTGGGCAAAAGGTGACTTTTTCGCACTGCAATGGTTTGAAGCTTTGAACAGAGTGGTCTAATAGCCTACTGACTGAGTCCGGCGCCGATGGTTAATTTGGTGGCCTGCGGACCTGTGTTTTTGTCCCGAGTTTTATAATGAGGGGTTGAGGTGACCTAATGAACGCATTCCTTCTGCAATATCTCCCCGTCATCATCTTTATAGGTATAGCCACCGTCCTGGGCCTTGGTTTCATGGTAGGCGCACTGGTCATCGCACCCAAGGCGCCGGACACTGAAAAGCTCTCGGCTTATGAATGTGGTTTCAATGCTTTTGATTCGGCCCGGCAAAAATTTGACGTTCGTTTCTACCTCGTCTCGATTCTTTTCATCATCTTCGACCTTGAAGCGTCTTTCCTGTTTCCGTGGGCCGTGTCGTTGTTCGACATGCCCAATGGTGGCATGCATGTCGCCTTCTGGTCGATGGTGACCTTCCTGGTCGAACTCGGCCTTGGCTATATATATGTGTGGAAAAAAGGAGCCCTGGAATGGGAGTAATCATTCCTGCCGGATCTGCCGGGCGTTCTACGGTTGAAGGTTATGATCCCGCGGTCCACGACAAGTTCTTCGAGCAGGTCTCGGCGGAGCTCGACGAAAAGGGCTTCCTCGTCGCCTCGGCTGACGACGTCATCACCTGGGCCCGTACCGGCTCGCTGATGTGGATGACCTTTGGTCTGGCCTGTTGCGCCGTGGAAATGATGCAGGCCTCGATGCCGCGTTATGACATGGAGCGCTTCGGCATGGCCCCGCGCGCCTCACCGCGCCAGTCCGACCTGATGATCGTCGCCGGCACCCTGACCAACAAGATGGCCCCGGCGCTGCGCAAGGTCTACGACCAGATGCCCGATCCGCGCTATGTGCTTTCGATGGGCTCGTGCGCCAATGGCGGCGGCTATTATCACTATAGCTACAGCGTCGTGCGTGGTTGCGACCGCATCGTGCCGGTGGATGTCTATGTCCCCGGTTGTCCGCCTTCGGCCGAGGCGCTCCTGTATGGCCTTCTGCAATTGCAGAAGAAGATTCGCCGTACCGGCAGCATTCGTCGCTAAAGGAAGGAGGCACATTATGTCATTGGAAAAATTACAGGCGCTCGCGGAAAAGGCCCAGGCCGATTTCAAGGAAGCCATAGTCGAATCGGTTATCGCTTTCGGCGAACTGACCCTGACGGTCGATCGCGAACGCATCGTCGAGATCATGGCAAAGCTGAAGCAGGAGCCTTACCGCTTCCACCAGTTGATCGATGTGTGCGGCGCCGACTATCCCAAGCGCGCACAACGCTTCGATGTCGTCTATCACCTGCTGTGCCTGACACAGAATATCCGCCTGCGCGTCAAGGTCCGGACCGATGAAGTCCTGCCGGTGCCGTCGATTCGTTCAGTGTATCCGAATGCCGACTGGTATGAGCGCGAAGCCTTCGACATGTACGGCATGCTGTTCTCGAATCACCCGGACCTGCGGCGCCTGCTGACGGACTATGGCTTCCAGGGCCATCCTCTGCGCAAGGACTTCCCGATGACGGGCCATGTCGAGGTGCGTTATGACGAAGAACAGAAACGCGTGATCTATGAGCCGGTTAAGCTCACTCAGGAATATCGCAAGTTCGACTTCCTGTCGCCGTGGGAAGGCGCACAATATGTGCTGCCGGGCGACGAGAAAGCGAAGGCCTAGGCTTTGGTCTGGGGTTAAGAGTTACGGATAAGGGTTTGATTTCATGGCACACGGTGTAGAGCCTTTTGTGAATAAGGGCGATGATGATCGCAAGTTCACGATCAATTTCGGCCCGCAGCATCCCGCGGCGCACGGTGTGCTGCGTCTCGTCCTCGATCTCGATGGTGAAATGGTCGAGCGCGTTGATCCGCATATCGGCCTGCTGCATCGTGGCACCGAAAAGCTGATGGAATCGCGCACCTACCTGCAAAATGTGCCCTATTTCGACCGCCTTGACTATGTGGCGCCGATGAATCAGGAGCACGCCTTCTGTCTGGCGATCGAGAAGCTGCTGGGTCTGGAAGTGCCGAAACGCGGCCAGCTGATCCGCGTCCTGTTCTCGGAAATCGGCCGCATTCTGTCGCACATCATGAACACGACAACCCAGGCCATGGACGTCGGCGCGTTGACGCCGCCGATCTGGGGCTTCGAGCACCGTGAAAAGCTTATGGTGTTCTACGAACGCGCTTGCGGCGCCCGCCTCCACGCCAACTATTTCCGTCCGGGCGGCGTTCACCAGGACCTGCCGCCGGAACTGATCGAGGATATCGCTGACTGGTGTAACAAGGAATATCTGCCGGCGCTCGACGACATCGAAACCCTGATCACTGAAAACCGCATCTTTAAGCAGCGCAATGTTGACATAGGCGTGGTCTCCAAGGAGCAGGCGTTCGACTGGGGCTTCACCGGCGTCATGCTCCGTGGTTCGGGCGTGGCCTGGGACCTGCGCAAGTCGCAACCCTATGAGTGCTATGACGAACTGGAGTTCGATATCCCGCTCGGCAAGAACGGCGACTGCTGGGACAGATATCTCTGCCGTGTCGAAGAGATGCGCCAGTCTGTCAAGATCATGCTGCAATGTATTGACAAGCTTAAGGTAACGCCCGGCCCCGTCCTTTCGACCGACCATAAGGTCACGCCGCCGCGCCGCGCCGAAATGAAAAACTCGATGGAAGCCCTGATCCATCATTTCAAGCTCTATACTGAAGGCTTCAAGACACCGGAAGGCGAAGTTTATGCCTGCGTTGAAGCGCCGAAGGGGGAGTTCGGCGTCTATCTGGTTTCTGATGGCACCAACAAGCCTTACCGTTGCAAGATCCGCGCGCCGGGCTTCCCGCACCTGCAGGCCATGGACTGGATGAACCGTGGCCACCTGCTGGCCGACGTCTCCGCCATCCTGGGCTCTCTTGACATCGTCTTTGGGGAAATCGATCGATGACCGACGCCCCGCTTACCGGCGTATTGATCGCCGCAGGATTGCTGGTCGCCATGATGGGCTTAAGCCTGTTCCTGTCACGTCCAAGCTGGCCTTACCACTCTGGTGGGGCCAGAGGCTATGTCATGGACATGTTGCTTTATCTGTTCCTGCCGGTGGTCCCGATGCTGGTTTGCGTGCTGGGTTTCACGATTGTGGTCGAGTTCAAGCCCGAACTGGAAAACGAAACCGCTCGCTTTGTCCTTCTGGGGATCGCGGTGATCGGTTTGCTGGGCGCCCGCCGGTTGCCTATGGTTGCAGCTGCGCAGAATCGTGTGCGTGCCGCGCGTAACGCACGTTATGAGGCCATGCAGAAATGAACCCCAACGCTGCTCAACAGGCCCAGCAGGCCGCACTGTTCCATGCCCATCCCGCGGTCTGGTCGATTTTTCCGCTGCTGTTCGTAGTGGTCGTTATCTCGATCATCATCATGGTCCGCTGGCTGATGAGCAAAAATGCCTGGCCTTACCATCCGGGCGGTTCATCAGGTTTCCTGCGCGATGAAGTTATCCGCTATGCCTCGATCTGGCTGCCGTTCGCCATCGTGATGGTCGCCGTGCGTTACTACATCTACCGGTTTCACCCGGAACTCACCTCATCGCCGTACCTGTACGCACTTTATCTGTCCGTGTTCGTTTTCCGTCGCCTGGCGCGCTTTCTGCCGCACGTTCGGGAAATCGGCGCCCGTATCGATGGCGCCCGCGCGAAGGCCAGGGCTGCCGCTGATGGGGTGGTGCAGTGATTTCTGTGAAACCCTTAAAAATTAAACTGTCTTTCCTGGGCTGCGGGTGTAAAGCGCTGCCTGTTTATATGTGTAGAGGGGCCTGATGTCCGTTCGTCGTCTCGCCAAGGAGCAACCGGCCAGTTTCACCTTCTCAGCGGAAACGCTGGAAAAGGCTAACTGGTGGATCGCCAAATATCCTGAAAGCCGCCGCCAGAGCGCAGTGATTCCGATTCTGTGGCTGGTGCAGAAGCAGGAGGGCTGGGTGTCAGAACCCGCCATTACCGCGATCGCCAAACTGCTGACCATGCCGCAGATCCGCGTGTTTGAGTGCGCCACCTTCTACACCATGTTCATGCTGGAACCGGTCGGCTCGGCGGCGCTGATCCAGGTGTGCGGCACCACCCCGTGCATGCTGCGTGGCTCCGATGCCCTGATGAAGGTCTGCAAGGACAAGATCGGCGCCAAGGACAAGCTGTCGGCCGATGGCAAGTTCACCTGGCAGGAAGTCGAATGCCTGGGCGCCTGCACCAATGCGCCGATGGCGCAGATCAATGATTATTTCTACGAAGACCTGACGCCGGAAAACCTGGCCCAGATCATCGAGGACTTTGCCGCCGGCAAGTCGCCGAAACCTGGCCCCTACAATGGCCGTTTCACCTCGGAGCCGATCGGTGGCGCTCAGACCCTTCTTGATCCGAAACTGTTTGACGGTTCGGCCGCGAAAAAGATCAAGATCCCGAACGCGCCGGGCACGGAACCCAAGGCGGAGGTGAAAGCGTAACCATGGTTGGCATTCTCGAAGATAAAGACCGGATTTTCACTAACCTGTACGGTTTCCATGACTGGGGCCTGGAGGGTGCGAAGCAGCGTGGCTGCTGGAACGCCACCAAGGATATCCTGTCCTATGGCGCTGAGTGGATCATTACCAACGTCAAGAATTCCGGCCTGCGCGGTCGCGGCGGCGCCGGTTTCTCGACCGGCCTGAAGTGGTCCTTCATGCCGAAGGAGGTCAAGGATCGTCCGCATTACCTGGTGGTCAATGCCGATGAATCCGAGCCCGGCACCTGCAAGGATCGCGAGATCATGCGCCATGATCCGCATCTGCTGATCGAAGGTTGCCTGATCGCCTCCTATTCGATGCAGGCCCATGCCTGTTACATCTACCTGCGCGGCGAATATGTGCAGGAACGCGAGCGCATGGAAGCCGCCGTCAAGCAGGCCTATGAGGCGAAGCTGATCGGCAAGAACAATATCCATGGCTGGGACTTCGATGTCTATATCCACCATGGCGCCGGCGCCTATATCTGCGGTGAAGAAACCGCCCTGCTGGAATCGCTGGAAGGCAAGAAGGGCCAGCCGCGCCTGAAGCCGCCGTTCCCGGCCGGCTCCGGTCTCTATGGTTGCCCGACTACGGTCAACAATGTCGAATCGATCGCCGTGGTCGGCACCATCCTGCGCCGAGGCGCCGCCTGGTTCGCCGGTTTCGGCGCGCCGAACAATACCGGCACCAAGCTGTTCTGTGTCTCCGGCCACGTCAACAAGCCGTGCAATGTCGAAGAGGCCATGTCGATCCCGTTCCGCAAGCTGATCGAGGATCACTGCGGGGGAATTCGCGGTGGCTGGGATAACCTCAAGGCCGTTATCCCCGGCGGATCTTCCGTGCCGATGATCACGGCCGCGCAGTGCGAAGACCTGCCGATGGATTTCGACACCCTGCGTAACCTGAAATCGGGCCTGGGCACGGCGGCGGTCATCGTCATGGACAAGTCGACCGACCTGATCCGTGCCATCGCCCGTCTGAGCTACTTCTACAAGCACGAATCCTGCGGCCAGTGTACGCCTTGCCGTGAAGGCACGGGCTGGATGTGGCGCGTCATGGAACGCATGGTGAAGGGCGATGCCGATCCGTCGGAAATCGACACCCTGCTGGAAGTGACCACCCAGATCGAAGGCCACACCATTTGCGCTCTCGGTGACGCCGCGGCCTGGCCGATCCAGGGCCTGATCCGTCACTTCCGTCCGGAAATCGAGGAACGAATCGCGCTTTACCGGTCACGCAAGAGCAATTTTGCCGGCCACACGATGGCGGCGGAGTAGGGGATCATGCGGGGCAAGGTACTCTCATTCAACGGATCGACGGGCCTCATCAGCGGTGATGACGGCAAGCGCTATACGTTCAGCGTCAGCGATCTGATGGGTGATACTGTCTATGTTCCTGCCGGTTCGACCATCGATTTCGAGGCATCCGGCGACAGTGCGGTGAGTATCTATGTCATCGCCACGGCTTTGGGTGAGCGCAACAAGTATGTCGCCGCCTTGCTGGCCTTCTTCTTCGGCCTCTGGGGCGTTCATAAATTCTATCTCGGCAAGACGACAGCCGGCATTGTGATGCTGATCTGTGGCACGGTTGGCTGGTTGCTGGTCGTTCCTGGCCTGATCATGTGCTTCGTCGCCTTTATCGAGACGATCATCTACCTGGTCAAATCCGATCAGAGTTTTTACGAAGACTATGTTGCGGGCAACAAGTCATGGTTCTGAAGCAAAAGAACCTGATAAAATTCCGTGATTTATTATCAATTGTTGAGGTATAACAGGCATGGCTAAGGCAAAAGTCAATGGTGTGGAGGTCGAGTTCGACCCCGGCATGACCGTGCTGCAGGTGGCGGAACTGGCGGGCGAGGAAATTCCCCGTTTCTGCTATCACGAGCGCCTGTCTATCGCCGGCAACTGCCGTATGTGCCTCGTCGAGGTCAAGCCGGGGCCGCCGAAGCCGCAGGCGTCGTGCGCCCTGCCGGCTGCCGAAGGTCAGGAAATCTTCACCAATACGCCGATGGTCAAGAAGGCCCGCGAAGGCGTTATGGAATTTTTGTTGATCAATCACCCGCTCGATTGCCCGATCTGCGATCAGGGCGGTGAATGCGACCTGCAGGACCAGTCGGTTGCATATGGCAAGGGATCTTCACGCTACGACGAAAACAAGCGCGCCGTCGATGAAAAGAACCTGGGGCCTACGATCAAGACCTTCATGACCCGCTGCATCCAGTGCACACGCTGCGTCCGTTTCACCACGGAAGTGGCCGGCGTCACCGAGATGGGCATGATTTCGCGCGGTGAAAACGCCGAGATCACCTCATACTTGGAGCAATCAGTTTCGTCGGAACTGTCAGGCAATGTCAATGATCTGTGCCCGGTCGGCGCCCTGACGCACCGCCCGTGGTCGTTCAATTACCGCCCGTGGGAACTGACCAAGACTGAAACCATCGATGTGCATGATGCCTTGGGCGCCCATATCCGCATCGACAATCGCGGTCCGGCCGTGCTGCGCGCCTTGCCGCGCCTGAAGGAAGAAATCAATGAGGAATGGCTGACCGACAAGTCGCGTTATGCGGTTGACGGTCTGTCTCGCCAGCGCCTTGACAAGCCCTATGTCCGCAAGGCGGGCAAGCTGGTTGCAGTGTCGTGGGAAGAAGCCCTTTCGATGGTCGCTGGCAAAATAAAAGCGACCGATGCGTCGAAGATCGGCGTCATCGCCGGTGACCTGATCGACGCCGAAGCCATGAAGGCGACCAAGGACCTGTTCTACGGTCTGGGCATCACCAATCTCGATTGCCGTCAGGAAGGCGCCAAGATCGGCCCGGTGACGCAATCGACACCACGTGAATCCTGGTTGTTCAATACCGGCATCGCCGGTTTGGAAGAGGCCGACGCCATCCTGATGATCGGCACTGATCTGCGCGCCGAGGCCAGCCTGATCAATACCCGTATCCGCAAATCGTGGCTCAAGGGTAAGGTGCAGGTGGCGGTGATCGGCCAGCCTTCCGATCTGACCTATGATTACGCCCATATCGGCTCCGGTCCGAAGGCGTTGAAAGACCTCAAGAAGCACGCCTTCCGCGATGTTCTGAAGAATGCGCAGAAGCCGGCTATCCTGGTGGGCTCCAACGCCATTTCAGGTACGGATGGGGCGGCCATCCTCAAGGAAATCGCTCTTATCGCCGACGATTACGACGTGGTGAAAGACGGCTGGAACGGCTTTAACATCGTTCATACCGCCGCCTCGCGTGTCGCTGGTCTCGATCTCGGCTTCGTGCCGGTGGGCGAAGCGCAGGATGCGACTGCCATGCTCAATGGCGGTGTCGACCTGCTTGTCTTGCTGGGCGCCGACGAAATCGATACGCGCAATCTCGACAAGACCTTTGTGGTCTATATCGGTTCGCATGGCGATGTTGGGGCCTCTGCTGCCGATGTCATCCTGCCGGGTGCAGCCTATACCGAAAAGTCGGGCATCTACACCAATCTTGAAGGCCGTATCCAGATTGCCGAACGCTGCGTCTTCCCGAAGGGCGAGGCCAAGGAAGACTGGGCCATTATCCGCGCCCTGTCGGGTTACGTTGGTCATACTTTGCCGTATGACAACCTGTCAGCCCTGCGCGAAAAGCTGATCACCGATCATCCGGTCTTCGGTCGCGTCGATGTTCGCCCGGCTTTGAAAACTTTCGATGTGAAAGCGATCGGCACCAAGGGCGAAATCAGCGATCGCCCGTTCGTTTCGCACATTACCGATTTCTATCTGACCAACCCGATCGCCCGTGCCTCCGTGGCCATGGCAGAATGCTCGGCGGCCCGCAAGGCGCCCCTGAGCGTGGCGGCTGAGTAAGGACTTTATGACGATGAATAATTTCTGGGCATCAGGCTGGGGCTGGACGATCATCACGATCGGGGAAACCCTGGCGGTCATCATGGGCGTCATGGTGTCGCTGGCCTTCCTGCTGTGGGGCGATCGCAAGGTGTGGGCCGGCGTGCAGATGCGCAAAGGTCCCAATGTCGTCGGCCCGTTCGGCCTGATGCAGTCCTTCGCCGACTTCTTCAAGTTCCTGTTCAAGGAAGTCATCATTCCCGCTGGCGCCGACAAGGCGATCTTCCTGCTGGCGCCGCTTTTGACCTTCATCATCGCCTTCCTGGCCTGGGCGGTCATCCCGTTCGCGCCGGGCTGGGTGGTCATGAATATCAATGTCGGCATCCTTTATCTGCTGGCCATTTCATCGCTTGGTGTCTACGGCATCATCATGGGCGGCTGGGCGTCGAACTCGAAATACCCCTTCCTTGGCGGCCTGCGTTCGGCGGCACAGATGGTATCTTATGAAGTCTCGATCGGGTTCATCATCATCACCGTCATCCTGCTCAGCGGCTCGATGAACCTGTCCGACATCGTCACCCATCAGGGTGGCGGCATCTGGAACTGGAACGTCTTCGGCGGCGGCCATCCCATCCTGCTGATCGTCATGATCCCGATGATGGTCATGTTCTATATCTCGGCCCTGGCCGAAACCAACCGCCCGCCGTTCGACCTGCCGGACGCGGAATCGGAGCTGGTGGCCGGTTATCAGGTCGAATATTCGTCCACGCCATATCTTCTCTTCATGATCGGTGAATATGCCAACATCGTCCTGATGTGCGCCATGATCTCGATCCTATTCTTCGGCGGCTGGGAATTCCCGGTGCCGCTGCCGCTGGCGCATGACAGCCTGCCGTACATCCTGATCAGTCTCCTGACCTTTATCGTCAAGGTCGTCTTCTGGTTCGTCATGTTCGCCATCGCCAAGGCCATCGTGCCGCGCTATCGCTATGACCAGTTAATGCGTCTGGGCTGGAAGGTCTTCCTGCCGGTCTCGCTGGTTGCTGTTGTTCTTGTTGCTGGTTACCGTGTTTATGGAGGCGCCCTATGATTTCGCGTATTTATCAAGGGTTCAAGGGCGCCCTGCTGCTCGACTTCTGGGGCGCGACATGGCTCGCCCTCAAATACATGTTCAAACACAAGGCGACGATCAACTACCCGTTCGAGAAGGGCCCGCTCAGCCCACGTTTCCGCGGCGAACACGCCCTGCGCCGCTATGAAAACGGCGAAGAACGCTGCATTGCCTGCAAGCTGTGCGAAGCCATCTGTCCGGCCCAGGCCATCACCATCGAGGCCGAACCGCGCGCCGACGGCAGCCGCCGCACCACGCGCTACGATATAGACATGGTGAAGTGCATATATTGCGGCCTGTGTCAGGAAGCCTGCCCGGTCGACGCCATCGTCGAGGGACCAAACTTCGAATTTTCGACAGATACCCGCGAAGAACTTTTGTACGACAAACAACGGCTTCTGGCCAACGGCGACCGCTGGGAACGCGAAATCGCCCGTTCGCTCGAACTCGACGCGCCGTACCGTTAAGAGGCAAAGAGAGACATGACTGTAATCGCTATCGCCTTTTATCTTCTGGCTTTGGTGACCCTGGCTTCGGCCCTGATGGTTATCACCGCCAAAAACCCGGTACACAGCGTGCTGTACCTCATCCTAGCCTTCTTCTCGTCGGCCGGCCTGTTCATCCTGCTGGGCGCCGAATTCCTCGCCATGCTGCTGGTCGTCGTTTATGTCGGCGCAGTGGCCGTGCTGTTCCTGTTCGTCGTCATGATGCTGGACGTCGATTTTGTCAAACTGCGCCAGGGCTTCGCCAACTACCTGCCGATAGGCCTCGTTATTGGTCTGGTGCTGATGTTCGAACTGATCATGATCAGCATCGCCGTGGCGCAAAAGGGCGCCGCCGCCGGCAGCGCGCCACTGGTGGCCACGGCCACCGAGCCGAACATCAAGATGATCGGTCATGCGCTTTATTCAACCTACATCTATCTGTTCGAGGCAGCCGGCTTTGTGCTGCTGGTCGCCATGGTGGGCGCCATCGTGCTGACCCTGCGCACCCGCCCGAACGTCAAACGTCAGGATATTTACAAACAGGTCACGCGCCGCCGCAAGGATGCGGTCGAAATCGTGCCTGTCAAAACCGGAGAAGGTATTTCGGAATGACCATAGATCTTGTCCACTACCTCACGGTTTCGGCCATCCTGTTCACCATCGGCGTGCTTGGTATTTTCCTGAACCGCCGCAACGTCATCATCATCCTGATGTCGCTCGAACTGATTTTGCTCTCGACCAACATCAACTTTGTGGCCTTTTCCTCTTACCTGCATAATGTGCAGGGACAGATCATGGCCATGTTCGTCCTGACAGTCGCCGCGGCTGAAGCCGCCGTCGGTCTCGCCATCCTCGTTACCTTCTTCCGTAATCGCGGCGATATCGCCGTTGATGACGCCAGCATGATGAAAGGATAAGCATCGTGCTAACTGCTCACGTCGCCGCCGAAATTTCCCACAGCCTTGCACCGGCCGCTCATGCCGCCGTTGTCGGACCGCTGTCGGGTGGCATGGCCACTATCGTCACCCTTTGTGTCTTCGCACCGATCATTGGTGCGATGATTGTCGGTGCTTTCGGGCGCTTCCTTGGCAACATCGTTTCCCAGTCCATTACCACGGGCCTGCTGTTCCTGGCCTGTGCCTGCGGCTGGTACACCTTTATCCAGCACACCTGGGGCGGTATGGCGGATTTCACGGTCAACGTACTGCCATTCATCAATATCGATACCTTCCATTCAGCATGGTCGATCCGGGTGGACGCCCTGTCGGCCACCATGCTGATCGTCGTGACCTCGGTATCGTCGCTGGTCCACCTCTATAGCTGGGGCTATATGAGCGAAGATCCGTCGCGTCCGCGCTTCTTCGCCTATCTGTCGCTGTTCACCTTCGCCATGCTGATGCTGGTGACGGCTGCTGACTTCATGCAGTTGTTCTTCGGCTGGGAAGGGGTGGGCCTGGCCTCGTACCTACTCATCGGTTTCTGGTTCCAGAAGGACAGCGCGTCTTCGGCCGCCATCAAGGCTTTCGTTGTCAACCGTGTTGGCGATTTCGGCTTCGCGCTGGGCATTATGACGGTCTACTGGCAGTTCGGTACGATCAACTTCCACGAACTGTTCCCGCTGATCGCTTCGCATCAGGGCCAGAGCTGGGAATTCCTCGGCCAGTCGTTCTCGGCGCTTGATCTTGCCGCCTTCTTCCTGTTCATCGGCGCCATGGGCAAGTCGGCGCAGTTTTTCCTGCACACCTGGCTGCCCGACGCCATGGAAGGGCCGACGCCCGTTTCGGCCCTGATCCACGCCGCCACCATGGTCACCGCCGGTGTCTATATGGTGTGCCTGTTGTCGCCACTGTTCGAGTATGCGCCGGTCGCCAAGATGATCGTCGCCTATATCGGCGCCATCACGGCCATTTTTGCCGCTTCGATCGGCTTCACACAAAACGACATCAAGCGCGTCATCGCTTATTCGACCTGTTCGCAACTGGGCTATATGTTCTTTGCCGCCGGGGTAGGGGCCTATCAGGCCGCCATGTTCCACCTGTTCACGCACGCCTTCTTCAAGGCCCTGCTGTTCCTCGGCGCCGGTTCGGTTATCCACGGGATGCATCACGAGCAGGATATGCGCAAGATGGGCGGTCTGTGGAAGTACCTGCCGATCACTTACGGCGTCATGACCATCGGCACCATTGCCATCACCGGCCTTGGCATTCCGGAAACGCAGTTCGGTTTCGCCGGTTTCTTCTCGAAGGACGCCATCATCGAATCTGCCTGGGCCGCGCACAACACCCCGCAGGGCATGTTCGCCTTTTGCATGGGCATCGCTGCCGCGCTCCTGACTTCCTTCTATTCGTGGCGCCTGATCGCCATGACCTTCCACGGCAAGAAGCACTGGGAACATGCTGCTGATCATCATCATGAAGTGATAGATGGCCACGACGCTGTTGAACCAGTTCATGATGACCACGCGCATGATCATGACCACAAGCCGCATGAAGGCCCGTGGGTCATGCTGGTGCCGATCTGCCTGCTGGCGGTTGGCGCCATCTTTGCCGGCGTCGCCTTCGCGCCTTACTTCATCGGTGAGCACGCGCATGAATTCTGGGGTCACGCCATCTTTACGGCGCCGACCAACCACGTCATGCATGAAGCCCACGAAATCGAAAACATGTGGGTCAAGCTGGCGCCACTTATCGTCACCCTGATCGGCATGGTAATGGCCTGGTATTATTATATCGCCAGGCCGGGCTTGCCGAAGAAGCTCGCCGCCAATGATGGCCCGATCTATAACTTCCTGTATCACAAGTGGTATTTTGATGAAATTTATCAGGCTACCTTCGTCAAATTGACCAAGGTTCTGGGGGATGTCTTCTGGAAGGTGCTCGATATCAAGATCATCGATAACCTCGGTCCGAACGGTGCCGCCTGGACGGCATTGAAGTCGGCGAAGAATCTGGTCAAGACCCAGACCGGTTATGTTTATCACTACGCGTTCGCTATGTTCCTCGGCGTCGTGGGTCTGCTGACCTATGTCTTCTGGCTGGTCCACTAAGGGGAGATGGATTTTAAAATGATACCCGCTATCCCCAATCTGCTGAGCCTCATCACCTTTGCCCCCCTGTTCGGGGCCGTGGTGATCCTCGTCCTTCGTGCCATGGCGCGCAAGGACGATGAGGCCGTCATCGCCAAGAACGCCAAATGGATTAGCCTATGGACGACGCTGATCACGCTGGTTCTGTCCATCGTGCTGGTCGCCGGCTTCAATAGAAGCAATCCCGGATACCAGTTTGAAGAACATTATCAGTGGTTTGGTCCGATCTCCTACCACATGGGCGTTGATGGCATATCGATCCTGTTCGTCTTGCTGACCGCCTTCCTGATGCCGCTGTGTATCCTGGCGTCGTGGGACTCGATCAAGGAACGCATCACCGAATATATGATCGCCTTCCTGCTGCTGGAAACCCTGGTTATCGGCGTCTTTACCTCGCTCGACCTGTTCCTCTTCTACATCTTCTTCGAAGGCGGACTGGTGCCGATGTTCCTGATCATCGGTATCTGGGGCGGCAAGGACCGGATTTACGCCTCCTACAAGTTCTTCCTCTATACCCTGCTGGGGTCCGTCCTGATGCTGGCCGCCATGCTGTACATGGTGAGCGTGGCTGGCACTGCGGATATTCCAACCCTGTCGCACTTCGCCTTCGCCCGTGAAGTCCAGCCCTTCTTGTGGTTCGCCTTCATCGCCTCGTTCGCGGTCAAGCTGCCGATGTGGCCGGTCCACACCTGGCTGCCGGACGCCCACGTTCAAGCGCCGACCGCTGGTTCGGTCATGCTGGCCGGTATCCTGCTGAAACTCGGCGGCTACGGTTTCATCCGCTTCAACCTGCCGATGTTCCCGTACGCGTCGGAAATGTTCGCGCCGCTGATGATGGGTCTTTCAGTGATCGCCATCGTCGTGACCTCGCTGATCGCCTTCCGCCAGACCGACATCAAGAAGCTGATCGCCTATAGTTCGGTCGCCCACATGGGCTTTGTGACCATGGGGATCTTCGCCGGCAACCAGCTCGGTGTGCAGGGCGCGATCTACCAGATGATCAGCCACGGTGTTATCTCCGGTGCGCTCTTCCTCTGCGTCGGCGTGGTCTATGACCGCTGGCACACGCGTGAAATCGCCTTTTACGGCGGTCTGACCAAATTGATGCCGCATTACGCCTTTGTCTTTCTGCTGTTCACCATGGCCAATGTCGGCCTGCCGGGCACGTCAGGTTTCATCGGCGAAATCACCACCATGACCGGTGCCTACAAGTGGGGCACCTGGGTGGCGTTTGTATCGGCCTCCGGCGTCATCTTCTCAGCCATCTATGCGCTGACGCTCTACAAGCGCGTGATGTTTGGTGAGGTGCACAACGAGGCGCTTACGAAATACCCCGACCTGTCGGTGCGTGAGATCATCATCTTCACGCCGCTGATCCTGGCCACGATTGCGCTCGGCGTCTATCCGGCCTTCGTATTTGACATTACCACAGCCAGCGTTGATACGGTCGTCGCGGCCTATCAGGCGGTCATTGGCGGATAGCCAGAGACACGGACCAAAGACACGGAAACGAGAATATTATGGACTTCAATCTCGCTCTCAACCTGGCCCTGCCGGAAGCGATCCTCGCGGTCAGCTCCCTGCTGATCCTCGTCTTCGGCGCTTTCAGGGGTGACAAGGGCACGATCTCGGTCAGCGCCTTGTGTGGGGTGGCGCTTATAGCCGCCGCCTTCGCCGCCGCTTTTGGTCATCAGGGCTCAGCCTTTCAGGGCTCCTTCATTGTTGATGGTGTCGCCCTTTATGCCAAGGTGGCTATCTATATCGCCGCCGTATTCATCATTGTGCTGGGGCAGGGGTATTTCGATCGTCTGGGTACGGCCCGTTTCGAGTTTCCGATCCTGATCGTCCTGGCGGCGCTCGGCATGAGCATGATGGTTTCCGCCGGTGACCTGATCGCGCTTTATGTCGGCCTCGAACTGCAATCCCTGGCGCTTTATGTTCTGGCGGCCTTCCGCCGCGATGACGCCAGATCATCGGAAGCCGGTCTGAAGTACTTCGTTCTCGGCGCTTTGTCCTCCGGACTGCTGCTTTACGGCGCCTCGCTGGTCTATGGTTTCGCCGGTTCGATGAACTTTCATGATATCGCCCGGTCCGCAACCACCAATCTCAATGTCGGCCTGATCTTCGGCCTGGTCTTCCTGATCTGTGGTCTCGCCTTCAAGGTTTCCGCCGCCCCGTTCCATATGTGGACGCCTGACGTTTATGAAGGCGCCCCTACACCGGTCGTCGCCTTCGCCGCCGGCGCGCCGAAATTCGCCGCCATGGTGCTGTTCGCTCGTGTCCTGCAAACCGGTTTCGAGGCGCAGATCGACCAGTGGCGTCAGGTTATCCTGGTACTGGCCGTGTTGTCCTTCGTCGTGGGCGCCCTCGGCGGTCTCATGCAGAAGGATATCAAGCGACTGCTGGCCTATTCGTCGATCGCCAATATGGGCTATGCCCTGCTGGCCATCGCCGCCGGCGCGGTCGGTATTCCAGCCCTGCTGATGTTCTTCGCTCTGTACATGGTCGATACACTGGGCCTGTTCACAGTCCAGATGGCGCTTAGCCGCAAGGGAGAGCCTGTTACCCGGATCGATCAATTGGCCGGCCTGTCCAAGGTCAACATGCCGATGACCATCGTGGTGACCATACTGTCGCTTTCGGTCCTCGGAATGCCGCCATTCGCCGGTTTCTGGACGAAGTACTTTGTCTTTGGCGCCGCCATCACCGCACACCTGTGGTGGTTCGCCGCCGCCGGTCTGGTGGCTTCGGTCGTCGCCGCCTTCTATTACCTGCGCATCCTCAAGCTGATGTGGTTCGATGCCCCGGCGGGCGAGATGGACAAGCCCCCCCTGGAGGCCAAATGGATCGCCTATGCCGCGGCCGCTTTCTCCTTCCCGGGTGTCATCATTTTCCTGATCTACGTTTACCCGCTGGCCCAGTCGGCAGCGCAAGGCTTCGGCAGTTAGGCTGAGTCATTGGCCGATTTCGAAATCTTTGATTCTATCCCTTCCACACAGGATTTGAGCCTTGCCCGTTTGAGGGCAGGTCGATCCGGCCCCGGCTGGATACTGGCGAAGGAACAGACCAAGGGAATCGGGCGTCATGGCAAGACCTGGGTGGGGACCAAGGGCAATTTCATGGCGTCCCGCTGGGAAGTCATGGAGGTCGATGTTCGCCGGATACCCCAACTGTCATTCGTAACGGCGCTGGCTGTATATGAAATGCTGCGTCCCATTATTCCCGATACGGATCAGTCCATGCGGATCAAGTGGCCTAACGATGTCCTGCATCGCGGCCGCAAGCTTTGTGGCATCCTGGTCCAGACGGAAGCGACAGATAAGCCCGATCATCTGGGCGTGGTTATCGGCATTGGCATGAACCTGCGGGTGGCCCCGATTCTTGAGGGCTACCTGACCGTAGCCCTCAAGGAAATCAGCCCGGAAGCCAAAAACCTCGACGCGGTTGCCCTTCTGCACAAACTCAATGGCCACCTCGATGGCGTGCTCGATTTATGGCGCAGCAAGGACTTCAGCGATATCGCCAAGGCCTGGCTAAAGCGTGCCTATGGTCGTGATCGTCTTGTGAATGTCACGCAGGATGGCGTCTCGCTGTTCGGTCGTATCACGGGACTGGATGATTTCGGCGGCCTGCAGATTGAAGCGGCGGATGGTCAGGTCCATATCGTTACGGGCGGCGATATTACCTACGGGGACTTGATTTAATGCTTCTGGCCATTGAGCAAGGCAATACCAATACCCTGTTCGCCATCCATAATGGTGATGAGTGGATTGCCCAGTGGCGTGTTGCCACCGAAAGCACGCGCACAGCCGATGAATATGCCGCCTGGCTTTACCAGTTGATGCAGATGCAGGGGCTTGATTTCAAAGCGATCAATGACTGCATTATTTCCTCGGTCGTGCCCCAATCGCTGTTCAACCTGCGCAAGCTGGCGCAACGTTATTTCAATCGCCAACCCTATGTTGTTGGCGAAAATACCCACCTCGGCATCGATATTCGCATAGACAAGCCACGGGAAGCCGGCGCCGATCGTCTGGTCAATGCCGTCGGTGGTCATATGGCTTATGAGGGCTCTCTGATCATCATCGATTCCGGCACGGCGACGACCTTCGATGTTGTGGCAGGGGATGGTGGCTATGAAGGCGGCGCCATTGCCCCCGGCATCAATCTGTCCCTGCAGGCCCTGCATTCGGCCGCTGCCAAGCTGCCGCGCATTGCCATCGAAAAGCCTGCCCGCAAAATCGGCAAAGATACGGTCAGCGCCATGCAGTCAGGCATCTTCTGGGGCTATATCGGTCTGATCGAATACATGATCGCCTCCATTAAAGGCGAATACGGGCAAAAGATGACGGTTATCGCCACCGGTGGGGTGGCTTCTCTGTTTGAAGGTGCTACAGACAGCATCGACCATTTCGACCATGACCTGACGCTGCGCGGGCTGCTCGAAATCTATAAGCGGACGCTGGCACGCGACGCATCCTGATTGGCTTACGAATAAATGAAAAAGCATAAAGACGAACTGGTGTTCCTGCCGCTGGGCGGATCGAACGAGATCGGCATGAACCTGAATCTGTACGGGTTTGGGCCGGCGGATAACCGCCAATGGATCATTGTCGATGTCGGGGTTACCTTCGGCGATCTGACGACGCCGGGCATCGAGGTGATCGTGCCCGATCCGGAGTTCCTGATCGGCGAGAATATCCTGGGCATAGTGCTCACTCACGCCCACGAAGACCATATCGGCGCGCTCGGCTGGTTGTGGGACAAGATCAAAGCGCCGGTATTTGCAACTCCCTTTACTGCCTTTCTGGTGCGTGAAAAGCTGCGTGAGGCCGGTGTCGATGATTGCGACATGACCGAAGTGCCGCTCAATGGCAACGTGAAGCTCGGGCCGTTCGATATTGATTATATTACACTAACCCACTCGATTGCCGAGCCGAACGGCCTAGCGATCCGCACCGAACTGGGCACGGTCTTCCATACCGGCGACTGGAAGTTCGATGAGGCGCCGATAACCGGTGCCGCCACCGATATTCCCGCCATTCGCAAGCTGGGTGAGGAAGGCCTGCTGGCCATGGTCTGTGATTCGACCAATGTGTTCGTCGAAGGCCGCGCCGGCTCGGAAGATGATGTCCGTATCGAACTGACCAAGGTCATCAAGGGCCTGAAGAAGCGCGTCGCCGTCGCCTGTTTCGCTTCCAACGTGGCGCGGGTCGATTCCGTCATGCGCGCCGCCATGGAAGCCGGGCGTAAGGTCTGCCTGGTCGGTCGTTCGATGCATCGCATCACGGCTGCCGCCCGTCATGTCGGCCTGCTGGCAGGCATCCCTGAGCCGGTCAGCGAAGGCGAGGCCCAGCACCTGAAGGCCAATGAGGTTCTGTATCTCTGCACAGGTTCGCAGGGCGAGCCACGCGCGGCCCTGTCACGCATCGCCGATGGCAATCACCCGCTGGTCAAGCTCAAGGACGGTGACGCCTGCGTGTTCTCCTCGCGCGTCATTCCCGGCAACGAGATTTCGATCCGGTCGCTGCAAAATCGTCTGTCGGATCTTGGTGTTGAAATCCACACCGAGCGCGATCACCCCGGTATACACGTCTCCGGTCACCCGTGCCGTGATGAACTGAAGGAAATGTACGCCCTGGCGCGTCCGCGTATCGCCGTACCGACGCATGGTGAACGCCGCCACCTTCTGAAACATGCCGCCCTGGCGGCTGAAATGGGTATCGACGAACAGATCACCCCGCACAATGGCGACATGGTGCGCCTGGCGCCTGGCCGGGCCGAGATCGTCGACGAGGTGCCGAATGGCCGCCTGTTCGTTGATGGCGGTCATCTGGTGCCGGAAGCTTCCGATGCGCTGCGCGAAAGACGTCACGCGGCTCATAACGGTATGATGTTCGTCGCCTTCGCGCTCGACAGCAGGAATCGCCTGTCATCGATCGTCGAGGTGAGGGGGCTTGGCCTCGCTTATGAGGATGACGACATTATTTCAGACCAGCTTGAAGCCATTTGTCAGAGCGTTGAGAAAGCCATCAAGGCCATGCCGGCTGAAGCGCGCGATGAGGACGAAGGTGTCGAGATCGTCGTGGCCCGGATCGTCAAGAAGGCGGCGCAAGCCATCTGGGGGCGTCGGCCTATTGTCGAAACCATTATTCTGCGGACCTGATTTATTCGCCAGATACGCGTTTTCAAGCCGTTCGCCTGTCAGGTGAACGGCTTTTTTTTGTTTCGATTGAAATGTATCATTGAATCAATATTGATAATTGAATTTCAAGTATGTTGACGTGTGTGCGGAAGACGTAAAATCCACCAATTATGTGCTGAATTATTTAGAAATTTAACCTTATCCACATAAAATCAACATTGATTTTGTGTGGATAAAAGGCGAATTTTTTCAGCCAGCATTCGCCTGAATGGTGCGCATAATACCGTTTAGCGCTACAGGCGAATAATTACGACTTGACCATAACGTAGGAGCCGGGCGCATCCATCAGCGGTTTGAGCTTGCCTTTCAAAGGATCGCGGGCGTCAATCATTTTGCCTGAACGTTCATTCAACCAACTGGCCCAGTGTGGCCACCACGAACCGGCGTGCTCGACAGCCCCTTCGATCCAGGCTTCGAGCGTATCGGGGTGGGCGTCATTCAGCCAGTGCATGTATTTCTTCGCATCCGGATGGTTGACCACGCCGGCGATATGACCTGATCCGGCCAGCATGAAGATGACCGGTCCGCCGAACAGCTTCGAGCCCTTGTAGACCGAACCCGGTGGCGCGATATGATCCTCGCGGCCAGCCTGTTCATAGATCGGAATAGTCACCTTTTTCAGGTCGATATCAACGCCGGCCAATGTCAGTTTGCGGTTGGTCAGGGCGTTCTCGCCGTAGAACTTGCGCAGATAGAATAGGTGCAGCGCCTTGGGCATCCGGGTCTGGTCGGCATTCCAGCACAGCAAGTCGAACGGCACCAGTTCCTTTCCCAGCAGATAGTTATTGACGAAAAACGACCAGATCAGATCATTGGCGCGCAGGGAATTGAAGGTGTCCGCCATGGCCGAACCCGGCAACACGCCGCCGGCGGCATCCATCTGGCGCTCCAGTTCCTTCAGCCAGGCTTCGCTTGTGAACAGCAGGAGATCGCCGGCTTCGGAAAAATCGTGCTGGGCGGTGAAGAAGGTGGCGGCGGAAATCGTCTTGTCGCCCTTGGCAGCCATGTGGGCCAGGGTACAGCCGAGGAGGGTGCCGCCGATGCAGTAACCGACCGCATTGACCGACGGCGCGCCGGTCTGCTCGATCACCTTCTGAACGGCCTCATAGATGCCGCCGAACATATAGTCCTCGAAGGTCGTGTCCTTCATCGAAGCATCCGGATTGACCCAGGCGACGAGGAAGACCGAAAAGCCCTGGTCGACCAGCCATTTGATCAGCGAATTCTTGGTCTGTAGGTCAAGGATATAGAACTTGTTGATCCAGGGCGGGAAGATGAGCAGGGGGATTTCGCGCACCTGTTCCGTCGTCGGGCTGTACTGCAGCAGCTCGAAATATTTGCCGCGATAAATGACCTTGCCTGGCGTGGTGGCCACATTGCGCCCCACCACGAAGCTGTCCGTATCGGCCTGGCTGATCTTCAGCTTGCCGTCGCCGCGCGCCAGGTCCTCGGCGAAACGCTCCATACCCTTGACCAGGCTTTCACCCTTGGTATCCAGCAGCGCCTGCAACGCCGCCGGGTTGGACATCAGAAAGTTGGCCGGCGACATGGCGTCGGTCAGCAGTTTGGTGAAGAATTCGGCGCGGCGCTTGACCATAGGGTCGACGCCTTCGGCACTGCTGATCAGTTTGTTGATCCAGTTCGATGACAGCAGATAGGACTGCTTCATCATGTCGAACATGACATTTTCCTGCCAGTGCGGATCGGCAAATCGCTTATCCACGGGTTTCCCACCGGGGGCGACTTCTGTGCCGAGAGTCCTGCGCGTCATCTTACCCCACAGTTCCATATAGCCGGTCAGGAGTTCGCTCTGCGCCTCCACCAGCTTGTCCGGTTTTGTGGCCAGCGCGCTCATGACCTCGGTCATAGCCGGGCCGACCTGGAAGGGATCTGCCGGTGCGCTGCCGGTATCGGGTTGCGCGAAGACCGTCTTCGCCAGTGCGCTTTGCGCCGTCATGGCTGCCTTGGCGATATTGACCGACAATTCCTCCATCTTGCGAAGCGTTTCAGTGTCGAAAGCTGAAGGGGTAACAGCCGCCTCCATGGGAGGTGCTTTTACCGGCTCTGATGTGGGAACGGGCTTCGGTTTAGGCGCGGTCTTTGCTTTGGGCGCAATGTTTTTTTTGACGGCAGAAACGGTTTTGGTCGCCGGTTTGGCAGAGGCGGTCTTGCGCGGTGTCTTGGTCATAGTGCGGCGTCCCAAACGATTGTCCTGATATAGACTGGCCGTGCCGCAGGCGCCGCGTCAAGACAACTAAATTTATATTTCTCTTGTCTTGGCCATGCTCCTGCCGGTATTTTGCGCCAGGCTTCGGACACGCCAAAATTGTGTTGCCCATTTTTTGCTGTTTCAGGCCGCCATAGCGGAGAGCATTCCTTTGAAATTTCCTTTCACGCCTTGTTTGCCCGTTTCCGTGGCCCTGCTGATAATGATGTCGTGCCCGACTCACTTGCTGGCGCAGACTGCCGCTGATCAGGCCGCTCCCACGCCGCAGCCGCAGGCGGATATCAACACCATGCCGAAATGGTCCGAATTCCCTGTGCCGCCCACCAATATCACGACGCCTGCAGAGTTTCAGGCAGATGTGACCCAGACACTGCAAAAGCGCCAGCAATTGCAGAGCGAAACGAGCGCACTGGTGTGGGATGACACGGTGCCCGAAACCTTCGCCGAAGATGCGCGCGGCCGTCTCGACCCGGCGCATTTGGCCCCGATCGATGCCCAGGTCACGCCGGCGCAAATTGATGCCCAGGCCGCCGAACTGCGCAAACGGGCCGCACCGCCGCCCATTATAAAATGATGCGCGGAATGGGTGGCCTTGTGGCTTCCATTCCGACCGATCGAGAAGAAAAACTAATGCCAGAAACCTCTGATTTCGCCAAAGACGCACGTCGCGGCCACGCCACGGATTTCGACCTCAGCCTGGATATCGTCCGCGTGGCCGAAGAGGCCGCAATCGCCTGCTACGCCCATATCGGCCGTGGCGACGAAAAGGCCGCCGATCAGGCGGCCGTCGATGCCATGCGCACTGCGCTCAATTCCATCGAAATGGATGGACGCATCGTTATCGGTGAAGGCGAACGCGATGAAGCACCCATGCTCTATATCGGCGAGACGGTCGGCACCGGCAAAGGTCCGTCCATCGATATCGCGCTCGATCCTCTGGAAGGCAGTACATTGGCGGCCAAGGCGATGGCCAACGCCCTGTCTGTCATCGCCTTCGCGCCGCGCGGCGGGTTGCTGCACGCGCCGGATACCTATATGGATAAGCTGGCCATCGGGCCGGGATATGCGGAAGGCGTGATAGATCTCGACTGGACGCCGGAAGAAAACGTCCGCTCGCTGGCGAAGGCCAAGGGCGTGGATGTATCGGAAATCGTCGCTTGCGTGCTAGATCGCCCGCGTCATGACGGCATCATCACCAGCCTGCGCAAGGCAGGCGCCCGCGTACACCTGATCACCGATGGCGATGTCGCCGGCGTCATCCATACCGCCCAGCCGGAAACGGGAATCGATATATACTTGGGGCAGGGCGGCGCGCCCGAAGGCGTCCTGGCATGTGCGGCGCTGAAATGCGTTGGCGGTCAGTTCCAGGGGCGTCTGGTCTTCCGTAATGGCGACGAACGGGAACGTGCCCGGCGTCTTGGCCTGACCGATTTCGACCGCAAATACACGCTCAATGATCTGGTCAGCTCGGACGCGGTCTTTATCGCCACCGGCGTGACGCATGGCGCCCTGTTGCGTGGGGTTCAGAAGGAAACGACGGTGCGGGGAGAAGTTTTTGTTACCACGGAAAGCCTGGTGATGATCTCCAAGACGCACACCGTCAGGAAATTGTCGATGCGCCGGCCGCTGGTGGTGGGGTAATTCAGCAGAAAATTGGCGGACAAGGTGGGATTCGAACCCACGGTAGGCTTCCACCTACGGCGGTTTTCAAGACCGCTGCCTTAAACCACTCGGCCACCTGTCCGCACGAGGGAAGGGCGCTTGTAACGGGCTTCCATGGATGTGCCAAGTGCTGATACGTCATTTTATAGAAAATATATTGGGATGCCGCTTGAGGGTTTGCGCCTGCCAGACTCCTGCGGGTTCCCGTTTGGCGCACATATAGCTAACAGGCCTTAACCAAGATTTCGCAAATTGCGCGCAAGATGGTATCAGTCATCCGTGTCCCTAGCCCAGATCAGGCCCATGTCCGAGCCAGAACGCTCATTCCACACATTAACAACAAGACTCTTACCCCTTGTTTTCATGCTGTTATTGGCGGCCTGCGCCACCACGCGTCCGGATTTCTCAGGAGGTGAAGGGCCGAGAATAGCGCGTGAACCGCAATATAATTCCGGCACTTCCAGACCCTACACCATTCGCGGCAAGACCTATTATCCCCGCATACCGGATACCGGCGACACGGAAACCGGAATCGCCTCCTGGTATAGCGAGGAATCTCCCAATGCCACGACGGCGAACGGCGAATATTTCTCACCCGATGCCATTTCCGCGGCCCATAAGACCTTTCCGCTGCCGAGCATCGCCCAGGTCACCAACCTTGATAACGGCAAGACGATCCGCGTACGCATCAATGATCGCGGGCCTTTCGTCGAGGGGCGCGTGATGGACCTGTCGCGCGGCGCGGCGAAGGCGCTTGGCGTTTACAGCAGCGGCACCGCCCGCGTAAAGGTTACCTGGCTTGGCCCGGCGGAGCGGTTGGGCCCTGCGCCGGTCTATGCTGCACCGTCTCGTGCACCGGATGACGACAAGCGCTATATTGTCCAGGTCGGCGCCTATTCGCAGCGGGATAATGCCCAGCGCGCGCAAGACCGTCTGGCCGATGCCCGCATCAATTCGCGCGGCAACCTTTTTATCGTCTATACCGGCCCCTTCAAGGGCGCGTCCGCAGCCGAAAGACGCCGGCAGGAAGCCATCAGTGCCGGCTTCCCAGCCGCCATACTGGTTCATGATGATTAGGGCGCTTTAGCGTTTTTTAGACTTGAGAATTGCGCGAAAAGACGGTCTATCTCGCTACGTGAACACATCATCCGAACATTCCCCCCTCCATGGCGGACGCTTCATCACCTTTGAAGGCGGTGAGGGCGCCGGCAAATCCACCCAGGTCAAGGCCCTGGTGGCGAGACTGCGCGCGCTGGGCCTGGAGGTTGTTCAGACGCGCGAGCCGGGCGGTTCTCCCGGTGCCGAAGCCTTGCGCGATCTGCTGGTGCGCGGAGACGCCACGCGCTGGTCTGCGGTCAGTGAACTGCTGATGATGTATGCCGCCCGCGCCGACCACCTGGAAAAGGTCATACGGCCAGCCCTGCAGCGCGGTGCGTGGGTAATTTGCGATCGCTTTTCCGATTCGTCGCGGGCCTATCAGGGGGCCGGTGGCGGCGTGGCGCCGGGATTTATAGAGCAGGTGGATGCCGTTGTGGTCGGTCCAACCCAGCCGGATCTGGTACTGGTCATGGATATGCCCGTCGAGGCCGGACTGAAACGCGCAGACGCCCGCGGCGATGCGGAAAACCGTTTTGAATCGAAAGGTTTGGTCTTTCATGAACGCCTGCGCGCTGGCTTTCTGGCCCGCGCCGGTCAGGTGCCGGAACGTTACCGCGTGATCGATGCCGACCGCGGTATTGAACCGGTCGCGGCCGATATCTGGGGCCTTGTGCAATCGGCTTTTCCCGAATTGCGGGGCGCCTGATGGCCGAATTGACTCATCCGCGTGAAAACTTTGCCTTCGAGCAGGCCGAAGGGCCGGATCAGGCCTTCGCTTCGGCCTATGAAAAGAACCGCCTGCATCACGCCTGGCTGTTGTGCGGACCTCAAGGTCTTGGCAAGGCCAGCTTCGCCTTTCGTTGCGCCCGTTTCCTGATGGGCCATGACCGCGATTCGCGCTTTGGCACCCTGGGCATGTCGCCGGAAGACGCCGATGTCCGCCTGATTACCGCCGGTTCGCATCCCGATCTGCTGGTGCTCGAACGCGAAATGGGTGAGAGCAAGCTGAAGAAGAATATCAGCGTCGATGCCGTGCGCGAGATCGGCGAGTTCTTCTCGAAAGCGCCGTCGCGTTCGGCCTATCGCGTTTGCATTATCGACTCGGTTGATGACCTGAATATCAATTCAGCCAATGCCTTATTGAAAATTCTTGAGGAACCGCCTCACAAGGGAATCATCTTCCTGATCTCGCATTCGCCTGGTCGATTGCTGCCGACGATCCGCTCACGCTGCCGGCGGCTGACCTTTATTCCCTGGACCGACCAGGGCGTTGAGGCTTTCCTGCGCAAGCGTGCGGATATTGATGAAGAAGCCATTGGGCGGCTGGTCCGTCTGGCGCACGGTGCGCCAGGGCGTGCGCTAAGCCTGATGGAGGAGGGGGCTCTGGAAATGGACGCCTTTGCCGGCAAGTTGCTGGACAAGCCTTTACCACCACGTGCCGAGCTGATGCAGGCTGCCGCCCTGTTCAAATCGTCGTCAGCAAAGAGTGACGGCGCGCGCAAATTTGCCACCTTCATGATGTGCCTGACCGACCGGCTGCACGAGCGGACCCTCAGCGCCGAAACGCCTCAAAACGGGCAAAATTATTCGCAACTGTGGTCACGGCTCAATCAGGCGGTCGGCGAGGTTGAAGGCGTCAATCTGGATCGTGGCGACTATTTCTGGTCGGTTTACAATGAATTGGCGACACTTTCCTAAGGTAATATATTAGCTGTGATCGACTACCGATATATTGATTCACACGTCAATCTGCACGCACCGCAATTTGCCGAGGACCAGGCCGAAGTGATCGACCGTGCCCGTGCGGCAGGCGTAGGTTTGATGGTCAACATCAGTGATCGCGTGTCCAATTTCGATGCCGTGTATAAGGTGGCCGAAGATCACGCCGACATCTGGGCGACGGTCGGAACACATCCGCACGAGTCTCGTGAAAATCCGGAATTGAGCGTCCAGACGCTGCTGGAACTGGCTGAGCGTCCGAAAGTCGTCGGTATCGGCGAATGCGGTCTGGACTTCCACTACGATTTTAGTCCGCGCGATGTCCAGGCGCAGGTCTTCAAAGCCCATATCGCCGCGGCCCGTGAAAGCGGCTTGCCTTTGGTGGTGCATACGCGTGAAGCTGATGACGTCATGGCACAGATATTGACCGAAGCCCATGTTGAGGGGCCATTCAAGTTGCTGCTGCATTGCTATACGAGCGGGGCGGAACTGGCCAAAACCTGCGCCGAGATGGGTGCGTGGTTTTCCGTGTCCGGTATTGCCACTTTTAAACAGGCTCAGGACGTCCGTGATATTATCAGGGACATGCCGGCCAACAGGATCATCATCGAGACCGATTGTCCTTATCTGGCGCCAATTCCCATGCGCGGCCGCCGTAATGAGCCGGCGTTCGTGACTCATGTCTATGATAAACTGGGGGAAATCCGTGGCTGGGACCTCGATGAGGTGAGGGCACGTACACATGCCGCCTTCTTCAGTCTGTTCGATCGGATACCCGGCTAATGGCCCAAACGCTCACCGTCAAAATCCTCGGATCTGGTTGCTCGACCGGTGTGCCGCGTGTTGACGGTTATTGGGGCGCCTGCAATCCAGAGAACCCCAAAAACAGGCGTTCGCGCTGTTCGGCATGGTTCGGACTTGCGGATGGCCAGGGCCTGACTTCCGTAGTCATCGACACAGCGCCGGATTTCCGCGAACAGATGATCCGCGCCGCCGTACCGCATGTCGACGCGATTCTCTGGACGCACGATCATGCTGACCAGACCCACGGGCTGGATGATATGCGCGCCTTTACCTTTTCGCGTGGACGGCCGATCGATGGCTATATGGATGAAGCGACTTTCGCGACCCTGACTGGCCGGTTTGGCTACGCTTTCAAGGGCAATCTGGGATACCCACCAGTTTGCCAGCCCCATCATATTCCGCCCCATGGTACGCCCTGGCAAATTTCAGGCGAAGGGGGCGACATGCCGGTCATGACCTTCGATCAGGCGCATGGCCCAATCCGGTCTGTTGGTTATCGAATTGGCGACGTAGCCTATTCCAGCGATATATCGGATTTACCCGAAGAGAGTTTTGATGCCTTGCAGGGTTTGAAGCTCTGGATTGTAGACGCGCTGCGCTATAAGCCGCATCCGACACATTCCCATCTTGAAAGGACGCTGAGCTGGATAGAGCGCGTAAGACCCGAGCGCGCTATCCTGACCAATCTGCATCAGGATATGGATTACGAGGCGCTGCAAGCCATTCTGCCGGCAGGAGTCGAGCCTGGATACGACCAGATGGAAGTTAAGGTTTCGCTTTAAGTCGGGATCAGTCGTAATCCAGCGGAACGCCGCCATAATAGGTCGTTGCCGCATGACTGTGCTGGAATATGGTGTTGTCTGCTATAGCCAGGCCAGTCAGCACCAGGATCAGGACACTGAAAAACGCCACAACGATTAGAAGATTTGTTGGCAGCGCCAGGACATGACGATGAGCTTTTAATGTCAGCTGGCCAAAGTTATCGGTCGTCGGTTCAAAATGAGCTGTGATTGTGGTGGCCATGGGAAAACTCCAAACAACACATACTGACGCACATACGCGCCGTTTGTTTGAGGCTATGGCCTTTATGATAAAGGGTATGTGCCGAAGGCCAGTATGCTGCATAAGAATGGCATAAGGGCATATGGTGAAATTCCATTAGCCGTAAACAGGTCAAAATTTCCCATAATATTTATTATGCGATAAATTGATATAAATGAATGGGCGGCTGGTTCTTTACAGATGCTTCAATGCACTGCCCTTATGAGCCGCTACGTGGTCTGTCTTGTCGCTCTTGATTTCGTACTGGGGTTTATCTTTTGACGCGCGATGCGTATGCCCCTTGTAATCGAAGTCCGTAGTATGGATCGCGATAATTCTGCCTGACACATGGCCAGCTTCCGAATTCCAGCCAACATGGTCGCCAATTTTGAAAGTGTTGGTCATTGCACCACCTTATAACGAATTAGGCGTTGCCTGAAGCGCCGTGGGCAAATTAGCAAAAAAGTCTTTATGGGGAACCCTGGTGGGCGATGACGGGATCGAACCGCCGACCTACTCGGTGTAAACGAGCCGCTCTGCCAGCTGAGCTAATCGCCCTTACCAGGGAGCGCCCGATGTGCCAAGCCTGCCCCCATAAGTCAAGAGGCGTTTCCGTATCCGATGATTTAATTCACCAAATACGAAAACGCCTCTCATATATCGTGCGAAACGGTCCAGCAAAGGACCGTATGCATTAGCCGTTCAGAGCACCCTTGAGGCCTTCACCGACGCGGAAACGCGCAGTGACCGAAGCCGGACGCTGGACGGTTTCGCCAGTGCGCGGATTGCGGGCGGTGCCGGCTTCGCGCTTGACGGCGAGGAAGGTGCCGAAGCCAACGAGGCGGACGTCGTCACCCTTTTTCAGGGCACCCACAACGCTGTCGGTGAAAGCGTCGAGCGCCTTCTTGGCTTGATCCTTGGTCAGACCGGCCTGATCGGCGATGGCGGCCACGAGTTCAGCTTTCGTCATAAATCTCTCTCCCTTACCCGTCTTGGGGTCAGTTGCTAAGCTTACCCTCTAACGCTGGCGGCTCAAACCGTGAGTCGTTAACGGGTGAAGCCGATAGAGACTACAAAAATGTACGTCCGTCAAAGCAATAAATGCCGTTTATTGCGGTGCAAACCGTGTTTTTTAAAGGGTTTGAGCGTTTTCACGCCCTTTTGAAGACCTATCCACAAGCCTAAGGCCGAAATTGAACCGGAATGTACGCTTATTCGTGCGCAATGACACTGAAACGCCTTGTGGATAAGGAAACTGATTCTCTGCTCAAAAAGCGGGAAGCACCGCCCCCTGCCCTGATCAAGATGCAAAAAGAAAGCCCCTGTCGACGGATCGAAAGGGGCTTTTCTCATTATGGATGGGTCTTAGTGCGCTGTGGCGGCATCGGCGTCATCCCCCGGTGTCACAGCCGTGGCGGCGATCACGGGCTCGATCCATTCCACTGGTGTCAGCGGCTTGGTCAGGGCATGTTTAAGTGCCTCTTCCACCAGCGATACCGGAATGATCTCAAGGCCCGACTTCACATTGGCAGGCAGATCGATCAGATCCTTCTCGTTTTCCTTCGGAATCAGCACGGTCTTGATGCCGGAGCGCAGGGCCGCCAGCAGCTTTTCCTTCAGGCCACCGATCGGAAGGACGCGGCCGCGCAGGGTGATTTCACCCGTCATGGCCAGATCCTTGCGTACCGGGATGCCGGTCAATACTGACACCATGGCCACCGCCATGGCGACACCGGCCGATGGACCGTCCTTCGGCGTAGCGCCTTCAGGCACGTGGACGTGGACATCGGTCTTGTCGAAGACCGGCGGCAGGATACCGAACTTCGGCGCCAGCGCCTTGACGTAGGAATTGGCCGCCGAAACGGATTCCTTCATGACGTCTTTCAGATTGCCAGTGACCTTCATGGCCCCCTTCCCTGGCATTTTGATGGCTTCGATGGTGAGGATATCCCCGCCGAATTCCGTCCAGGCCAGGCCAGTAACGATGCCGACCTGGTCAACTTCGTCCGTGGCACCATAATGGAACCGTTTCACGCCGGCATATTTGGCCAGGCGTTCATCATCGATGGTGATGGAAGCAACTTTCTCACGCGCCAGATCACGGATAGTCTTGCGCGCCAGATTGCCCAGTTCGCGTTCAAGCGAACGGACACCGGCCTCACGGGTATAGTAGCGGATGATGTCGCGGATCGCCGCATCCGGCACCACGAACTCTTCCGCTGTCAGGCCATGTTCCTTCATCAGGTTGGGCAGGACGTGACGCTTGGCGATCTCGACCTTTTCATCCTCGGTATAGCCGGGGATGCGGATGATTTCCATCCGGTCAAGCAGCGGCTGCGGCATGTTCAGCGAATTGGCTGTAGTGACGAACATGATCTTCGACAGGTCGTAATCGACTTCGAGATAATGGTCGGCGAAGGTCGAGTTCTGCGCCGGATCGAGCACTTCGAGCAAGGCAGAAGCGGGATCGCCGCGCCAGTCATTGCCCATCTTGTCGATTTCATCGAGCAGGAAGAAAGCATTGGTGGACTTCACCTTCTTCATGTTCTGGATAATCTTGCCAGGCATGGAGCCGATATAGGTGCGGCGGTGACCGCGGATTTCCGATTCATCGCGCACGCCGCCCAGCGAAATCCGCACGAACTCACGACCGGTCGCCTTAGCGATCGACTTGCCGAGCGAGGTCTTGCCGACGCCCGGAGGGCCGACAAGGCACAGGATGGGGCCTTTCAACGTGCCCATGCGGGCCTGCACGGCCAGATGCTCAAGGATGCGTTCCTTGACCTTTTCCAGCCCATAGTGATCGGCTTCAAGGATGTCCTCGGCCTTTTGCAGGTCGATGGCCTTCGGCTTGGCAGCGCCCCAGGGGATCGACAGTAGCCAGTCAAGATAGTTACGCACAACGGTGCTTTCGGCCGACATCGGCGACATGTGGCGCAGCTTGTTCAGCTCGGCCATGGCCTTGGTGCGGGCTTCCTTGGACAGCTTGGTGCCCTTGATCTTCTTTTCGAGATCGGCCAGCTCGTCCTTGCCTTCGTCCTGTTCGCCGAGTTCACGCTGAATGGCCTTCATCTGCTCATTCAGGTAATATTCGCGCTGGGTCTTCTCCATCTGGCGCTTGACGCGCGAACGGATCTTTTTCTCGACCTGCAGGACGGAGATTTCCCCTTCCATCAGCGCATAGATTTTCTCCAGGCGCTTGGTGACGGACAATTGCTCAAGCAGAGCCTGTTTGTCCTGGATCTTGACGACCAGATGCGCGGCTATGGAATCGGCCAGCACGTCAGCGTCAGTGATTTCGGCGATGGCGTTGAGCGATTCCGGCGGAATCTTCTTGTTGAGCTTGATATAGTTCTCGAACTGCTCGGCCACGGCGCGTTGCAGGGCTTCGCCATCCGGACCTTCGGCCAGTTGCGCGTCGAGCGGATAGGCCTCGGCCTCATAGTATGCGTCGGTCGAAACGAAGCGCTTGATGCGCGCACGGCTCTTGCCTTCGACCAGTACCTTGACGGTGCCATCGGGCAGTTTCAGCAGTTGCAGCACATTGGCCAGCACGCCGATTTCATAGATGGCGTCAGCATCGGGATCGTCATCGCCGGAATTTTTCTGGGTGGCGAGCAGGATCTGCTTGTCGCCCTTCATGACCTCATCCAGCGCCTGCACGGATTTCTCACGGCCGACGAACAAGGGCACGACCATGTGCGGGAACACCACGATATCGCGCAATGGCAGCACAGGGATGGTCAATACGTCTAGCATAGGTACTCCTTCACAGACTCAAGCTGCCGGATGCCTTAGTCTAAACCTTAGGCTCTCATGCTCAACCGAGTCTTAAAACAAAACGCGCCTTTTGCGGGAATATGCGGGGGATAAGTCCCTCGCCGCCCCGATCCGACGCCTTGAACTGAATGTGGGGTATGCGGAGGAAAGTTCAAGACAGCAGGGTCGCAGACCCCCACCCGTAAATGGGCGTCTGTACCGCTTACTCAGTAGTCCAATAAAAAAAGCGCGGCCCTGTTTCCAGAGCCGCGCTTCAGTTGCAGATAAAAAGCGAGCCTTACGCCGCCCCACCGGAACGCTTTTCAGCATAAATCAGCAGTGGCTGAGCGCGTTCTTCGATGACCTCGCCATTGATAACCACTTCCTCAACGCCCTGCATGGTTGGCAGTTCGTACATAGTCTCCAGCAGGATGCCTTCGAGGATCGAACGCAAACCGCGGGCGCCGGTCTTGCGTTGGATGGCGCGCTTGGCGACGCCGAGCAGGGCCTCGTCCGTGAAGTTCAGCGAGACGTTTTCCATCTCGAACAGGCGCTGATACTGCTTGATCAGGGCGTTTTTTGGCTCGGTCAGGATCTTGACCAGAGTCACTTCGTCCAGGTCTTCCAGCGTTGCCAAAACCGGCAAGCGACCGATGAATTCCGGGATCAGGCCGAACTTCATCAGGTCATCCGGCTCAACATTGCGCAGGATTTCACCGGTACGGCGATCTTCCGGATCCTTCACCGAAGCGCCAAAACCGATGCTGGTGCCCTTGCCACGGCCGGAAATGATCTTTTCCAGGCCGGCGAAGGCGCCGCCGCAGATGAACAGGATGTTGGTCGTATCCACCTGCAGGAATTCCTGCTGCGGATGCTTGCGGCCACCCTGCGGCGGCACGGAAGCGACCGTGCCTTCCATGATCTTAAGCAAGGCCTGCTGAACGCCTTCGCCCGACACGTCGCGGGTGATCGAAGGGTTATCGGACTTGCGCGAAATCTTGTCGACTTCGTCGATATAGACGATGCCGCGCTGGGCCCGTTCGACATTATAGTCAGCAGCCTGAAGCAGCTTCAGGATGATGTTTTCGACATCTTCACCAACATAACCGGCTTCGGTCAGGGTGGTGGCATCGGCCATGGTGAACGGCACATCAATGATACGAGCGAGTGTTTGCGCCAGCAAGGTCTTGCCGGAGCCGGTCGGCCCGATCAGCATGATGTTGGACTTCGCCAGTTCGACATCATTGCCCTTCTGGGCATGATTCAGGCGCTTGTAGTGGTTGTGCACCGCGACCGACAGGACCTTCTTTGCCTGGCCCTGGCCGATGACATAATCATCGAGGACTTCGCGAATTTCCTTTGGCGTCGGTACGCCGTCCTTTGATTTCACGAAGGCGATCTTGTGCTCTTCGCGGATAATGTCCATGCACAGCTCAACGCATTCATCACAGATAAACACGGTGGGGCCGGCAATAAGTTTACGCACTTCATGCTGGCTCTTTCCGCAGAAAGAACAATACAGAGTGCTTTTGCTGTCGCCCGTCGCGGCTTTGGTCATATGCTTCTTCACCTCAAGTGGCCGAGCTGCGACTCGCATAACATGAGTCGCCGGCCCAATTTACAGGGTATCCTAACGCCGCAGCCCTTAACAAAGGCTGATTTTGGCACAGATACCCCTTACATCCAACGTATCGATACGTATTTATGCACAGTTTAGACCACGCCTCAACCGGTCAACACCTGCTACGCGTCGCTTAACTATCTTTATATGGGATAAGAGATAGAGATTGAAAGCCATGCTGGTCGTCTTTGAAAGTTTTTGCCAAACATGCTGAATAAAATCGCAAAAAAATCCGCAGGTTCCGGAAAGCGCGGCGCAAAGGCCACGCCTGAAGCGAAAAAAGTTGTCGCCTTCGATTTCGACGGCAACCTGACGTACAAAGACAGTTTTATTGCCTTTTTGCAGAGCTCGAAAGGTAACTTGCAAATAGCAAGCGCCCTCGCCTTTCAGCCGCATATGCTGTTCGATTATATGAAGACGAAAGATCGCGGCGCCCTGAAAGCCCGCTTATTATACAAGCTGTTAGGTGATATTACTCAGAGAGAGCTTGAAATACTGGTCAAAGCCTTCGTCACCAAAACTGGCAAGAGCTTGTTCCGCCCCGATGCACTGGCAGCCTGGCAAGCGCATGACCTGCCGGATCGCACCCGTGTCATCGTCACCGCCTCACCGGAATTACTGGTCGGCCCCTTTGGTCGTCTGATCGGCGCCGATCGTGTCATTGGCACACGGCTGAAGTTCTCCGAACGCGGCACATTGCTGCCCGAACTGATCGGGTTGAATTGTCGGGGCGAAGAAAAGATGTGCCGCCTGCGCGAAACCTTCGGCGAAACGCTGGATCTGGAAGCCGCCTATGGCGATACTGCCGGCGATACCGAAATGCTGGCTGCCGCCCGGCATGGTCATTATCGTGTTTTTACGCAGAAGCCATAAAAGAGGCGACAGGATCACTCCCGCCACCCACTTGCATTTCAAAAGCCGTGAAGCTTTACGAGGCTTCTTTTTCAGCGTCGGCACGCTTCTCATAAACGTGGTCGATCAAACCGAATTCCTTGGCTTCCTCAGCCGTCATGTAACGATCGCGGTCAAGGGTCTTCTCAATGGTGTCGTAGGACTGACCGGTGTGCTTGACGTAGATTTCGTTCAGCAGCTTCTTGGTCTTGCGCATGTCCTCGGCCTGGATCTCGATATCCGAGGCCATGCCGCGCGCGCCGCCGGAGGGCTGGTGGACCATGATCTTCGAGTTCGGCAGCGATATACGCTGGCCTGCCTCACCGGCCTGCAGGATCAGGGAGCCGGCCGAAGCGGCCATGCCCATGCAGACGGTCGAGACCGGCGACTTGATGTATTGCATCGTGTCATAGATCGCCAGCGCCGAGGTCACCTGACCGCCGGGCGAATTGATGTACATCGAGATTTCCTTCTTCGGGTTTTCCGACTCAAGGAACAGGAGCTGGGCGCAAATCAGGCTGGCCATGCCGTCCTCAAACGGACCGGTCAGGAAGATGATGCGTTCTTTCAGCATACGCGAGAAGATGTCGTAGGAACGCTCTCCGCGGCTGGATTGCTCGACAACCATGGGCACGAGGTTCATGGTCAGATGGTCTATAGGGTCGCGCATCACGAATCCTTATCTGGAATAAATTATCGAAGCTGAGCGCAGATATAGGGCTAAAGTTCTTAACCGTAAGTGGACGCGTCCCAGCCGGAACTCAACTTGGCAATTTACCCACAGGATTTCAAGTGGCGATCGCGTGGCTAACGGACCGTATGCGGCGCCTTGCTGTCCTTGCCGGTTTCATCGACACCCCTTCCCTGTTGTTGCGGGCGGCCGGATTGGGATTTTGACAGGCGCCCTTCCTGGACATTGTCGTCTTCGGCCGGATCATCGCGTTGCGAGCGATGGGCGGCATCCGTCGGCGCCGCCCGTTTATCCGCGCTGGGTTTGTTGGTGGCCTGCTTGACTGTCGACATGGAAACTTCTCCTTGTTTGCAGCTCCAGCATGGCTGTGAGCGACATCAAGAATCAAAGCGGAATTGTGACGGTTGACAGCCAGATTGCGATCAAATATATAACCATCAAGTTATATAACTTGAAAGTTATTGAAATGGCCTTCGATAGCCTTGACGCCACCTTCATTGCCCTCGCCGATCCGACCCGACGCGCCATACTGAGCCGCCTGGCCCAGGGAGAGGTTTCGGTAATGGAGCTGGCGGAACCCTTTGCCATGAGTCAGCCGGCGATTTCGAAGCATCTGAAGGTGCTGGAAAATGCCGGCCTCGTTTCGCGCAGCCGCGACGGCCAGCGCCGGCCAGTGCGAGCCGAGCCAGTACCGCTGCGGGCCGCCACAACCTGGCTTGAAACCTATTGCGAGCGCCTGGAAGGCAATTTCCAGCGCCTTGATGTTCTGCTGGAAGAAATGAAAGCCACCCAAACCAATCCCCAAAACAAATAAAGAGAAACGCTATGATCGATACGCCAAAAATTCTCGATGTATCCGTGCAAAAAGTCGCCCGGATACACCTCACCGTGCCCAGTAATGAAATCATGACGCATATGACTGCTGGTCTCGCCGAAGTCCGGCAGGTCCTGGCTGATCAGGGCATAAAACCGACCGGTGCCTGGTTCACGCACCACTTCAAGGTGCCGGATCAAACCTTTGATTTTGAAATCTGCCTGCCTGTGGATGAGGACGTTAAACCACAGGGCCGCGTTACGTCGGGTGAATTGCGCGCCACGCGCCTGGCCCGCACAGTTTACCACGGCGACTATGCTGGTCTGGGCAATGGCTGGGGTGAGTTCATGAACTGGATCAAGTCGGAAAACCTGGCCATGGCCGGTGATTTCTGGGAGGTCTACGCCATCGGCCCGGATGACAGCGCTGATCCGGCCGATTGGCGCACCGAACTTGATTGTCCTCTGGCTTAAGGAACTTATCATGCATCCGATCATCAAGACTGTGGGCCTGCTAAGCGCCACCCTGCCCTCCGACCGCGAAATCCGCATCACCCGTGCTTTCAACGCGTCACGTCAGGCGGTTTGGGATGCCCACACCAAACCGGAACTGCTCAAACGCTGGCTGCTTGGTCCGCCGGGCTGGGAAATGCCGGTCTGTGACATAGACCTGCGAGTCGGCGGTCAGTACCGCTATGAGTGGTACTGGGACGGCCAGATGGCTATGGCCCTTTCCGGCACCTACCGTGCGGTCGATGCGCCGGTACACCTCGCCGACACGCAGATGTTCGACGATAACTGGACGCAAGGTCCCGCCGATACTGATATCAGGCTGGTCGAAAATGATGGCAGAACTCAACTGACCATGGACATCAGATACGCATCGAAAGAGGCGCGCGATCTGGCGCTCTCCACGCCTATGATGGAAGGTATGGAGACCGGTTATGTGAAGCTGGAATCTCTTAATAAGACATCGTAAGCTATTTGGAAGATTGGGCTTTTTCCAAAGCTGCACAGTCTATCTTCTTGCACAGGCGCGCCTTCATATCCGCCTGCAGCTCGGGGATCATATCGACCATGATTTGTGTTGTTTTCGGCATGAGGCCTGGTGTTTTATGAACAATCGACTGTCCTACCGGACCTTCGTAGAAGATGACCATCTCAGTCAGTTCTTCTTCAGTGAATGCATCCGCATACACATCAATTGTCCTGTCAATATAGGTCGGTGTTACCGCAGCCATGGTTTCGATAACCGAATCCGAGACCGCCTTGCCTTGTTCAGCGGTGACCGAAGGATTGGCCTTCCGTTGTTGCTCGATCATGACAGGGATCATTGACTGCATCATGCTGCCAATCATTTTGTCCATTTCCATCGCCTTGAAATATCGCTTAGTCAAAGCGATCTTGCGAGCCATGGCCGCATCTGCCACTGCAGGCGCAGGCGTTTCACAAAGCGCAGTTACCGGCGCCACGGCCAGAACTGAAAGCGCGCAAAGACCGATGATAATTTTCCGCATGTCATCCCCCTGATGTTCAATCCCTCTTTGGTAATCCCATACTGATGTCCTCGCAATAAAAAAAGAGGCCCCTCTCGGAGCCTCTTTTCATTTCACTTGCAGATTAAAAGCTTACGCTTCTTCCTCTTCCTTCAGCAGGTCTTCCTTGCTGATCGGCGTGTCGGTGACCTTGGCCAGCGAGAAGATCAGGTCGCAGACCTTTTCTTCATAGATCGGCGCACGGATTTGCGCGGCTGCACCGGGGTTCTTGGTATAGAACTCGAACACCTGGCGTTCCTGACCCGGATAGTTGCGGGCTTCCTGCATGATCGCCTGATTGACTTCCTGGTCGGTGACCTGGACGTTCTGGCGGGTGCCGATTTCGGCGAGCACCAGACCCAGGCGCACGCGGCGCTCGGCGATCTTCATGTACTCGTCCTTCAACTCCTGCTCGGACTTGTTGGCATCTTCTTCGGCCAGTTGGCCATTGGCCTTGTCCTGCTCGACCTGCTGCCAGATGCCGTTGAACTCGGCCTCCAGCATGCGCTTCGGCAATTCGAAGCTGTGCTTTTCGTCGAGAACGTCCAGCAGGGCGCGCTTCATCTTGAAGCGCGAGGCCTGACCGTACTGCTGTTGCAGCTGGGTCTTCAGGATGTCCTTCAGGGCTTGCAGGCTTTCGAGGCCGAGGCTCTTGGCCAGCTCGTCATCGGCTTCGCCTTCCTTCGGCGCCAGGATGTCCTGAACGGTGGTCTCGAAGGTCGCGGCCTTGCCGGCCAGGTTGGCGGCGCCGTAGTTTTCCGGGAAAGTGACGTTGAGCGTCTTCACTTCGCCCTTCTTGGCGCCGATCAGTTGCTCTTCGAAGCCCGGAATGAACTGGCCCGAACCGATGATCAGCTCGGCGCCTTCGGCCGAACCGCCTTCGAATACTTCATCGCCCAGCTTGCCGACGAAATCGATGATCAGCTTGTCGCCGTCAGCTGCCTTGACCGACTTGCCAGTCTTGGCTTCGAATTGCTTCGAACCGGCAACAACGGTCTTCAGGGCTTCGTCGATGTCGGCGTCGGTCGGCTCGTAAACCGGACGGGTCAGTTCGATCGAAGCCGGCTCGATCGGCGTGAAGATCGGCATCATTTCGACGGCGATTTCATAGGCCAGGTCCGACTTGCCGTCGATCACGCCTTCGATGTCGCCGATCGGCTTCAGCTCGGGCTGGCTGGCGGGACGGATATTGGCATCCTTCATCGCCTGCTCGGTCGTGGCGTTCAGGGTTTCCTCAATGATTTCGCCCATCAGTTCCTTGCCGTACATCTTACGGACGTGTGCTTGCGGCACCTTGCCCGGACGGAAGCCCTTGATGTTCATCTTGGGGGTGATTTCAGCGATCTTAGCATCCAGCTTTTGTGTCAGATCGCCCTTGGCGATGGTGACTTCGAGGACGCGGCTCAGGCCTTCATTCAGTTTTTCAACGACTTGCATCGATCAGTTACCTTATGCCGGTTTGGCCCCTGACCTCGCGTCAGGCCCGCACGGGCGGTTAATAATAGCGACAAAGCGCCCCGGCCAAGGCAGGGACGCCAAAAGATGAGCCCTTATGGCATGATTGCGGGCGAGGTCAACTTTTATGTCGGGGGAAATGCAGGCTTGTCGTGGAATTTTAATGGTTATGAGCCCTAACTTCGCCATCAGCGTGTTCCCGCCTGATTTTTTGCAAAATACAGTCCAGGTTGTGTTGCTAAAATGGAGGTTGGTTTGCGTCTCGTTTTGTCTCTCATCCTGATCGCTGCATTGACATCATGCAAGCCAGCGCCACCGCCACAGCGTGCGGAGGGTATCGATCCGACGTTTGATGGTTCGGAGGACGAACGCCGGACCATGGCAGTGGAAGCGGCGCTGATGGCTGCCAATCCCGGTCTGGCTATGCGCAATGACCGGGAACTGACCATCTTTCACAAGGATGAAGCGGTTACTACCTACACAAATGATCCGAAAGGCTGTGAGCGCTACTTCCTGACCGGCGTGATGAAACTGCGCGGCAAGGACGGTGATCTCTATCCTGTGGCCGGTGTCACATGCCACTTCGCCAACTCTGAAAATACCTATCTGGTGCTGCCGAACAGCGACAAGTACGTTGTCCGCGAGGAAGCCTCCGCCTCGCCGGACGGCCGCATTCTGGCGTCAGGCTTCGATCGTGCCGACAAGACGCAAGGCTCGCTCACCCTGGCCAACTGGCCGCATATCCGTGATGTGGTGATCTTCCCGGCCCACTGCACCGGCATGGTCTGGCAGGACGCAAGCCATTTCACCGCGACCTGCTGGCATAACGAGGGACCGAACAGTTCAAACCCCTATGACAGTTTTGCCAACTATTTCTCGGCACAGATTGAAAAAGACGCTGCCGGTAAATGGCAGATGCAGGCCACGCAATGGCTGGATCGGGATTCGCTAAAGCCCAGGACGGTCAGCAAACCGCTCTATCATTTCACGGCCGGACCGCCACCTGAGCCGCATTTCGACAAAACAACCTAGACCTTTATCGGTTCCTCGACATCCAGTTGCTTTTCCCACTTAGCAATTACGGCCGAGGCGACGCTGTTTCCCAGTACATTGGTGGCCGAGCGGCCCATGTCGAGCAGGTGGTCGACGCCCAGCACCAGGGCAATCCATTCCGCCGGCAGGCCAAAATAGGCCAGGGTCGCCATGATGACCACAAGCGAGGCCCGCGGTACGCCGGCGATACCTTTAGAGGTGATCAACAGCAGGAACAGCATCATGATGATCTGCGCAGTGGTGAAATGCACGCCATAGGCCTGGGCAATGAAAAGCGTGGCGAAAGTGCAGTAGATCATTGAGCCGTCGAGATTGAACGAATAGCCCAGCGGCAGGACAAACGACACGATCTTGCGTGAAATCCCGACCGTCGGCAGGCCGGCCAGCAGCTTGGGATAAGCGGCTTCGGAACTGGCGGTCGAGAAAGCCAGCAGGGTCGGTTCGCGGATAACACCCAGTACGCGCAGCATGCGTCCGCCCAGGAAGAGGAAGCCCAGCCCGATAAGCAGCACCCACAGAACCCCCATGGCGCCATAAAAACCAGCCATGAATTTGGCGTAGGTGACCAGAATTGGCAGCCCCTGCTCGCTGACCGTCTTGGCCAGGGCGCCGAAAATGGCAAAAGGGGCGAACTTCATGACCACTTCGGTGACCTTCAGCATGATGGCCGAAGCTTCTTCTGCCAGTTCCATCACGCGCGGCGATTTCTTTTCCAGCATGGAGATTGCCGTGCCTACAAAAACCGCGAAAACGACGATCTGCAGAATTTCGTTATCGGCCATGGCCTTGATAATCGAGGATGGAATCAAATGCTCGACGAACTTTTCGATCGTAAACCCTTCGGTGGAGGGCGCCTTGATCGCCTCCCCCACCACTTGCAGGTTCATGCCGACACCGGGTTTCAGCCACTCCACCATAAGTATGCCGATGAGCAGCGAAACGACGGACATCAGCAAAAACCAGGCAAGCGCCTTTATACCGACACGACCGACGGACGCGGCGTCCTCCATATGACCGATGCCGGCGATCAGGGTGAACAACACCAGTGGCGCGATGATCATCTTGATCAGGGTGATGAAGATTTTGGTCAGAAGACCATAGATTGTGGTCGCCGTCGCCAGGTTTTCCGCCGTCAGATATTCATGACTGGCCCAGCCAGCGCCCACGCCGGCCACCATGGCAAACAAAATAAATAATGCGAATTTCGACTTCATGCATGGCCCCTGAGCGGTATCAGGCGCCGACACTAGCCGAGGCGTCAGTTATGCGCCAGTCCCCACGGCCGGTCTTTTAGCGATGCCGCCAACAGCCAGGACGATCCGGACAGGGCGGTGGCGACACACAACATGGTCCAGAATAGCTGGGCCATGTCGGCCGGCACCGGGGCCAACACCATCGGAATATGAACCAGTACAACGAACAGGCTCATCATGGCGGCCTCACAGACGGCCGCCAGACGCGACAGGACGCCGGAGATGAGAGCCAGCCCGGTGGCAAAGTGGCCGGCGCCCGTTATGTAGGCGAGCGGCAGGTGGAACGGCAGGAAAGCCGGCACCATCTGCGCGGTGAAATCAGCATACAGGAAGTGCGACAAACCAAAAATCAGGCAGGCAGCACCGAAGAGAATGCGCGCCATCGTCAGACCTCTCTCGCCTTTCAGGAAAGCGAGACCGTCGTCTGCCAGCGTTGCATAGGCAATCCAGGCCCCGCACATCAGGGCCAGATCTTCGAACAGTCCCAGATTGGCACCGACATCGAGCGGATGCGCGACATCATTGATCGCCTGCACCAATACCCATAATGCCAGATACACAAGCAGGACCAGCGCGGATACTGCCGCCCTGCGCCTTGGCAATAAAAGGGCTAGTCCGCAGACCAGGAGAATACACCCATTGGCATAACCGAGGCCGCTGGGCAGCCATGAAGGGACGGGTTGCCATTGCAGGGCAAATTTTCCGAAAACCAGACTAAGCAAACCCAGTCCCGCGGTTCCCAAACCAAAAAGAATTCGCCCGAAATCGATGTTCCGCATTCGCCGCCCCTGTCATTATTTTGGAGCGAGTAACGTTGTTCTTTTTCCTTCTGTCAAGCTTCGGCTATCGGGCGGGTACTCCGCAATGATTGGAAGCGCATAGAAAGATCTCTGCCGTCTGCAATGTGTGCGGATAAAGTCTGGTGCGGATGAGAGGACTCGAACCTCCACGCCTTGCAGCGCTGGAACCTAAACCCAGTGCGTCTACCAGTTCCGCCACATCCGCATGTGCCAGCTTAGATATCGGGCGCCAGAGGACGCAGGCCCGAGGGGGCGCTGTCTGACGCAAAGCGCGCGCCCCGTCAAGAGACATGAGCAAGCGTGTCATGAAAATGAAGCAAGGTCGATATATTGCTGCGTTGCGGCAATTTTAGCCACTGGCTGGCCATTTCGACAATAATAGCGGCAAAATAATTACGACCGAAACGGCTTTTCTCATATTAGGTGAGGCGGACGGCCGAGTCGGGTAAATTTTCTCTTTATATGTAGCCAAATCGCGTTAAAACACATTTTCCTTTTGAATTCCGCGCCGTCAGTCGCTAAAGGCTGCGGCACCGCCGTTCACGCATCGTAAGCAAGTTTTACAGCCATGTGAGATCGCTCGCCGGAAATGAGCTTGCATTCTTGCGCAATGCAAACAAGTTACGGGGCTGAACGGTCTACAGTTTTATGGATAGCTCATGAAAAAGATAGAAGCCGTCATCAAACCCTTTAAGCTCGACGAAGTGAAGGAAGCCCTTCAGGAAATCGGCGTACAAGGCATGACCGTGCTGGAGGCCAAGGGATATGGCCGCCAGAAAGGCCACTCGGAACTCTACCGCGGGGCCGAATACGTTGTTGATTTTCTGCCGAAGATCAAGATCGAACTGGTTGTTGCCGACGACCTCGCACCGGCCGCCCTGGAAGCTATCCAGACGGCGGCCCGCACGGGCAAGATTGGTGACGGCAAGATTTTTGTGAGCGATGTCCTCGACGTCGTCCGCATCAGAACCGGAGAGTCCGGGCCGCAGGCGGTCTAACCAGACCATCGGCGCCTGGCCTTTCCTTTTAATAATTTACCGGCTTAATGGGGCGTCAAGTATGACCACAGCAGCAGACATTCTCAAGCTCATCAAGGAAAAGGACGTCAAATATGTTGACGTGCGCTTCTCCGACGTGAAGGGCAAACTTCAACACGTGACCTTCGACATCGATCTGGTCGATGATGAGTTCCTCGAAGACGGCACTATGTTCGATGGTTCGTCGATCGCCGGCTGGAAGGCCATCAACGAATCCGATATGAAGCTGCGCCCAGACCTGAACACGGCCTATATCGACCCGTTCTATCAGCAGACCACGCTGTTCATGTTCTGCGATGTCGTCAATCCCGACACCAACGAGCCCTATAATCGCGACCCGCGTTCGATCGCCAAGAAGGCTCTGGCCTATACGCAATCCGCCGGCGTCGGCGACACCGTCTACTTCGGCCCTGAAGCCGAATTCTTCATGTTCGATGATGTCCGTTGGTCGATCGCCCCCGACAACACCGGCTATACCTTCGATTCGACCGAACTGCCGCACAATTCGGCCAAGATCTATCCCGAAGGCAATATGGGCCATCGTCCTGGCCCCAAGGGCGGTTATTTCCCCGTAAACCCGATCGATTCGGCGCAGGACATCCGCGGCGAAATGCTCTCGATCATGGGCGAGCTGGGTATGCAGCCTGAAAAGCACCACCACGAAGTGGCGCCGGCCCAGCATGAACTCGGCCTGAAGTTCTCGGACATGCTGACCATGGCCGACCGCACCCAGCTCTACAAGTACGTTGTGCAGAACGTTGCCCACGCCTATGGCAAGTCCGTGACTTTCATGGCCAAGCCGATGTTCGGCGACAACGGTTCGGGCATGCACGTTCACCAGTCGATCTGGAAGGACGGCAAGCCGCTCTTCGCCGGTGACAAATACGCCGGCCTGTCGGACCTGTGCCTGTGGTACATCGGCGGCATCATCAAGCATGCCAAGGCCATCAACGCCTTCTCGAACTCGACCACCAACAGCTACAAGCGTCTGGTTCCGGGTTATGAAGCGCCGGTCAAGCTGGCCTATTCGGCCCGCAACCGCTCCGCATCGATCCGTATTCCGTGGGTGTCGTCGCCGAAGGGCAAGCGTCTGGAAGCCCGCTTCCCGGATCCGATGGGCAACCCTTACCTGACCTTCACCGCCCTGCTGATGGCGGGCCTCGATGGCATTGAAAATCGTCTCGACCCGGGCGCGCCTGCCGACAAGAACCTGTATGATCTGCCGCCCCAGGAGCAAAAGAACATTCCGGAAGTCTGCGGTTCGCTCCGTGAAGCTCTGGAAAACCTCGACAAGGATCGCGCTTTCCTCAAGAAGGGCGGCGTAATGGATGATGATTTCATCGACTCCTACATCGAACTTAAGATGGAAGAAGTGATGAACCTCGAACTGCGTCCACATCCGATCGAATTCGAGATGTACTACAAGTGCTAAGTTGAATTTCTTGCCGTAAGGTATGAAGTTTCTGGCGGGCCGTCCTTCATGGGCGGCCCGCTTTTGTTTGCGGCGCACCATTGCAGGGTAACTGGAGTCTCAATTTAAATTGTATTACATATTTTAGTTTCCAATGATATCAATATAGTTTCCTGAGTAACGAACAAAAAATCCCTTGTTTTCCCTGCATTATCCCACTTTGCGACACATAAATGACGCAAGACGGCCTGTGCACCCCCTTCCCTTCCTTATCATCGGATAAACCGCTTGCGATAGTTTGAAGTCACGGCACTGTGAGCAGGTGCAATATCCGCTAACCAAGGGGGATACTTTGAAAACGTGGATCAAACTCTCGAGAGTCATCGCCGCGGCGGCGACTCTCATGCTGGCGGCACCCGTCGCCAGTTTCGCTCTGGCTCAGGACGCCGCTTCGGCGTCGGCTGAAGCTGTCACCTCCGAAGCCGCCTCGGTCGCGGAATCAACGGCCGCACCAGAAGCCGCAGTCGCTCCGGCGCCTGTCCTGCTGGCTTCACAAAAAGAACTCGCTCTCGACAAGGCAGACACAACCTATCTCATCTTCTGTACCGCCATGGTATTGATGATGACCCTGCCGGGCCTCGCCCTGTTCTATGGCGGCATGGTTCGCCGCAAGAACGTCATTGCCACCGTTACCCAGTCCGTCAGCGTGACGGCCGTGGTTGCCGTCTTGTGGTTCGTTGTCGGTTACAGCATGTCCTTCGGTACGGCCACCGACATGTTCGGCTTCAGCGGCGAATTGCTGAACAAGTATTTCGGCGGCTTCGATACGGCGCTGCTGAATCACGTCACACCAAATACGGCCTACATGGCCACGGCAGCCGTCCCGGAATACACCTGGATTTCATATCAGATGACTTTCGCCATCATCACGCCCGCCCTCATTACGGGTGCGTTTGCTGAACGCGTGAAGTTCTCTGGCCTGATCCTCTTCATGGCCCTGTGGTCGGTCCTCGTCTACGCGCCGATCTGCCACATGGTCTGGGGCGGCGGTTTCCTGGGTGCCATGGGCGTAAAAGACTTCGCCGGTGGCGCGGTCGTTCACGTCAACGCCGGCGTTGCCGGTTTGGTCGCGGCCCTTTTCCTTGGGCGCCGCAAGGGCTACGGCACCGAATCGATGCCTGCAAACAACCCGATCTTCGTTCTGATCGGCGCTTCCCTGCTGTTCGTTGGCTGGATCGGTTTCAACGCCGGTTCGGAATGGGCGGGCGACTCGGTTGCTTCAGTGGCCCTGCTCAACACGCTGCTGGCGACCTGTGCCGCCGGTCTGACCTGGAAGGTCGTCGAATGGATCTTCCGCGGCAAGCCGTCGCTGATTGGCATTCTGTCCGGTCTGGTTGCCGGTCTGGTCGCCATCACTCCGGCCTGCGGCTTCGTAAATCCGACCGGTGCCATGATCATTGGTGCCGTTGCCGGCCCGGTCTGCTACATCTCCGCTACCTGGATGAAGAAACTGCTGGGCTACGATGACTCTCTCGACGCCTTCGGTATCCATGGTGCCGGCGGTTTCCTCGGCGCCATCCTGACCGGCGTTTTTGCTGACACCACGGTGAATTCCCTGGCCGAAGGTGCTACGGTCATGAAGCAAATCATTGGCCTTGGGGTCACCATCGGCTGGTCCGCCCTCGGTACGCTCGTCATCCTGATCATCTGCAAGTTCACGACGGGTCTCCGCGTGACGGCGGATCAGGAAGAAGCCGGCCTTGATGCTTCGCTTCATGACGAAGTGATGGATCACTAAGCTACTAATTTTAATCAGTTGCACAAAAGAGACGGAGCGCTTCCTTTGCGAGGCGCTCCTTTTTTTTTCCACAGTCTTGATAATATTAATTTTTTAGTCCATTTTTGGCCACATTCAGTGCATTTATGACACATCATTATGTTTTTGCAGACACACCATTGGCGCCATTGTCATAAATATGTAATCTGACTCGGCGCCGCAATATTCCCTCCCATAATTGGCGCAGGAAACGCTTCGGATGAGGTTTGGCACACAAACTCAATCTGAGGACATAATAATGAAAAAGATGCTCCTGGCCGCTACGGCCATCGCCGCTGCCGTCATCGCCGGCTCGGCTTCCGCCACCGAATTCGCCGGCGGCACTATCAGCTACAACGTTACCGCCACAAGCGATTACGTCTTCCGCGGCATCAGCCAGACGGCTGGCGACCCGGCAATCCAGGGCGGCATCGACTACTCGCACGGCCTGTTCTACGCCGGCGCCTGGGCGTCAAATGTCGATTTCGCCGATTACGAGCTCGACCTCTACGCCGGCATCAAGCCGGTCTATAAGGATTTCACGTTCGATCTGGGCGCCATCTACTACAATTACAATGACGACAGCCTTGATTCGACGGAACTGAAGGCCGCTGTCAGCCACCCGTTCTACAAAGGCACCATCGGCGCTGCCTATTTCTACAACACCGACGTGGATGATACCGAATACTATGAAATCAACGGCTCCTATCCGCTGACCAGCAAGCTCAGCGTTTCGGGCGCCGTTGGTGAACAAAAGACCGGTGGCTTCAAATACACGACCGAAAACCTCGGCCTGACCTACGCTATCACGCCGGTTTTCTCGGTTGACGTACGCGCTTCCGACACCAACATTCCGGAAGTGATCAAGCCTTCGGCGGCCCGTCTTGCCGTAACGCTCAAGGCAGCCTTCTAAAACAGGTAACAGAGGGCCGCGTTCCAGACGCGGCCCTCCCGTTTCGCGCCTGCGGCAATGTTGCCCCTGTTACTATATGATTTTTTTGATATTTTGATTTCATAATCATGACAGCCCCCGCTGTCGCCAAATAAAGCGGTGTGAAACCAACCTGTATTCGTGTGTAGGCAAGTATGACCGATGGCATTTAAACCATTGAAACAAACGTGGTAAATATACATCAAAGCGTTGCTAAATGACATTGGGGGACTTTGCTCGCCTCAAAAACTTGCTACATTAACCTCGGTTTTACCGTCACACACCAAATCCTCCTGAGCCGGCTATTATTCACCGGCACCAACCACTGAATTGGGATATGATCATGAAAAAGACTCTTGTCGCCGCTGTTGCCATCAGCGCACTTTTCGCCGGCGGGGCTGCAATGGCTCAAGACGATGCCGGTCATCTGAGCTACAACATTGCCGTCACCAGCAACTATGTCTGGCGCGGCGTCACGCAAACCGACAACAATGCGGCGCTGCAAGGCGGCATCGACTATTCGAAGGGCATGTTCTATGCTGGCGCCTGGGCCTCGAATGTCGACTTTCCGTATGGCGACGGCAATGCCGATACCGAACTGGACCTGTACATGGGCCTGACGCCTTCGGCCGGTAACTTCAAGTTCGATTTCGGCGTGATTGGCTATACTTATCCGTCGTCCGGCGGTGACGTGATCAGCGAACTGAAGGCTGGCATCAGCCACCCGATGGGCAAGGGCGCGATCGGTGCTGTCATGTACCTCGACACAGAAGAGCTGGAAGACCCGTATTACGAAGTCAACGCTTCGTACCCGCTGACCGACAAGTGGTCGGTTTCCGGCGCGCTGGGTAACTACGAGCTGTATGGCTACACCACTAAGAACATTGGCTTCACCTACGCCATCAACAACACGCTGGGTCTTGACCTGCGCTGGGCTGATGCGTCGAAGCAACCTTCGACCTTCGCCGCCACCATCAAGGCGTCGTTCTAAATTCTAAGCCTGACCAAGGGCAAAGAAAACAGCTGGCCGTGGACCTTCGGGTTCGCGGCCTTTTTTATTGTGGGTTGCTCGTTGCCTCTTTATGAATGAGGACCGAATCACCCCATGTTAGAGTTATGACGTCAAATATTCCGCAATCCTCGCTTTTTGGGGATGAGCCTGAAAAGCCCTCCTCCCCTTCAACGGAAACGGCCGCGCCCGCGACGAAACCCGCTCCTGTGCCCCCGACCGCCAAACCGCATGCGCCCGTAACCGTGGATTCCGGTTACGGCGCTTCCAGCATTGAAGTGCTTGAAGGCCTGGAACCTGTCCGCAAACGCCCCGGCATGTATATCGGCGGCACGGATGAGAAGGCTCTGCACCATCTCTTTGCCGAAGTTCTTGATAACGCCATGGACGAAGCCGTCGCCGGTCACGCCAAGGCGATCTGGGTGGAACTGGACAAGGACGGCTATCTCAGCGTTCGCGATGATGGCCGCGGTATTCCCGTTGATCCTCACCCAAAGTATCCCGGCAAGTCAGCGCTCGAAGTCGTTCTGACCATGCTGCACTCCGGCGGAAAATTCTCCGGAAAGGCTTATGAGACATCGGGGGGGCTGCATGGCGTCGGCATTTCTGTCGTCAACGCGCTTTCGGAAAAGCTGGAAGTAACGGTCTGGCGTGACGGCTTCGAGTGGCAGCAAAGCTTCTCAAAGGGACACAAGCTCACCGACGTCATCCAGGTCGGCCCATCGAAGAAAAAGGGCACACTGGAACGCTTTCTGCCTGATCCTGAAATCTTCGGACCCGAGGCCCGTTTCAAGCCGGCGCGTGTGTACCGTATGGCCAAGGCCAAGGCCTATCTGTTCCGTGGTGTACAGATTTTCTGGAAATGCGCCCCTGAGCTGATCCATGACCAGACGCCGGCTGAAGACAAGTTCTACTTCCCGAATGGCCTGGCGGATTATCTCGCCGAGCGGGTCAAGGACGTCGAAACCGTGGGCGATATCTTTTCCGGCCGGGTCGAACGCAAAGGCGAGGCAGGCGCCGTCGAATGGGCGGTTGTGTGGTCTGGCGCCGGTTTCGGCGAGCATGACGGCTTCTGCCAGAGCTATTGTAACACCATCCCTACGCCCGATGGCGGCACTCATGAAGCTGGCCTGCGCGCTGCCCTTACCCGCTCGTTGAAAGCCTATGCCGAAATGACCGGCGACAAGCGCGGCGGCCTGATCACCGCCGAAGACGTGGCGGCACAGGCCGGTATCGTCATTTCGGTCTTCATCCGTAATCCGGAATTCCAGGGCCAGACCAAGGATCGCCTGTCGTCCAGCGATGCGCAGCGCCTCGTTGAAAAAGCCTTGGCCGATCCGTTCGATCACTGGCTGACCTCGGCACCGAAGCAGGCTGACCGTATCCTGCAATTCATTGTCGAGCGTGCCGAAGAACGCCTGAAACGCCGCAAGGATAAGGAAGTGGCCCGCGCCTCGGCGACGCGCAAGCTGCGCCTGCCGGGTAAGCTGGCAGATTGCGCCCGCCAGGATGCCATCGGCACTGAGCTGTTCATCGTCGAAGGTGATTCGGCCGGCGGTTCTGCCAAGCAGGGCCGCAACCGAAATACTCAGGCCATCCTGCCTTTGCGCGGCAAGATTCTCAATGTGGCCTCGGCCACGGGCGAAAAAGCCCGCGCCAATGTGGAGTTGTCGGACCTCGGCCTGGCGCTGGGTGTGCAGCCCGGCGCGAAGTTCAAGGAAGAAGACCTGCGTTACGAACGCATCATCATCATGACCGATGCCGATGTCGACGGCGCCCACATCGCCAGCCTGCTGATCACTTATTTCTATCGGACCATGCCAAACATGATCCGTAACGGAAATCTGTTCCTGGCCATGCCGCCACTCTACCGCATCAGCCATGGCAAGGTTACGCATTACGCCAAGGATGATGCCCATCGCGCCGAAATTCTGGCGAAAGAGTTCAAGGGCAAGAAACCGGAAATCGGCCGCTTCAAAGGCTTGGGCGAAATGATGCCGGCCCAGCTAAAGGAAACGACGATGGACCCGAAAACGCGAACCCTCGCCCGCGTCACCCTGCCCCATGATGAGGAAGATGTCGAAGATCTGGTCGAGACCCTGATGGGGCGGAAACCGGAACTGCGCTTCCGTTATATTCAGGATCACGCCGAGTTCGTTGCCGACGACCTGGATGTCTAGGTGCATTGGCTTCGCCGAGATCCGTTTCCCAAAAGTGGGGCGCACTTTTGGGATTAAGATGCGTGACAAAGAAAATCCCGGAGCACTTGTCTGTTCAACGGATCGGCGCTCAGGGTAAAAAAACCTGTTAATTACTGCAAATTCTGTTATCAGACACGCGCGAGCCGAACATATCGGTTCGCGCGTGTCTGCGTTTGAGCCCCGCTCTGATTCGCAGGCGCCGGCCGCCCATCCTTAGCGCCACGATTGGCGCGCCGCATTCCTGTCTCCGTAAGATCGCTTGCCCGGACATGAATGCATTCCATTCAAAGAGTACCATGACGAAATTTTCCGATCTGGGCCTGAGCGAACAGGTTCTCAAGGCCGTTGCCGAAACCGGTTACGACACCCCTACTCCCATTCAGGAACAGGCTATTCCCGTCGCTATGACCGGACTTGATGTTCTGGGCATCGCTCAGACCGGCACCGGCAAGACTGCCGCCTTTACCCTGCCGATGATCGAAAAACTGGCCGCCGGTCGTTCCCGTGCCCGAATGCCGCGCGCCATCGTGCTGGAGCCGACCCGTGAACTGGCCGATCAGGTAGCCGAAGCCTTTGAAAAATACGCCAAATATCACAAGCTGAACTGGGCGCTTCTCATCGGCGGTGTTTCGATGGCTGACCAGGTAGCCAAGCTCGACAAGGGTGTCGACGTTCTGATCGCCACGCCAGGGCGCCTGCTCGATCTGTTCGAGCGTTCGAAAGTCATGCTCAACGGCGTCACCATGATGGTGGTGGACGAAGCCGACCGAATGCTGGATATGGGCTTCATTCCCGATATCGAGCGAATCTTCAAACTGACGCCGCCAACACGCCAGACCCTGTTCTTTTCGGCCACCATGCCGCCCGAAATCACCCGCCTGACCGAAGCCTTCCTGAAGAACCCTGTCAGGATTGAAGTTTCACGACCAGCCACGACCAATGAAAACATAACCCAGTATGTCCTGCGCGTACCGCACAAGGATGTGAGGGCCAAGCGCATCGCCCTGCGCGCCCTGCTCAAAACACTGGACATCAAGAACGGCATCGTTTTCTGCAACCGCAAGACCGATGTCGATATTGTTGCCAAGTCCCTCAGCGTGCACGGCTTTAACGCGGCGCCGATCCACGGCGACCTGGATCAGTCGCTGCGCATGAAGACGCTGGACGCTTTCCGCAAGGGCGAACTGACCCTGCTGGTGGCCTCCGATGTTGCTGCCCGCGGTCTCGATATTCCCGCTGTCGGGCACGTTTTCAATTTTGATGCCCCGATCCATGCCGATGATTATGTCCACCGGATCGGCCGCACGGGCCGCGCCGGGCGTACCGGCGAAACCTACCTGCTGCTGTCACCGCATGATGAGAAAAATTACGACAAGGTCGTTAAGCTCATCAAGAAAGAGCCGAATAATCTCGAACTCGATGTCGATTATTCGGCGCTCAGCGATGCACCCCGTGCGCCCTCCAGACAACCTCGCCGCGAATCGGGTAAAACCAGAGGTAGGCGAGAGCGTGATCACGCACCCAAGGTGGATTCAACCTCACCCTCAGCGGCAATCGAACCGGTAAAAGCAGAAAAAAAGCCAAAACCCGTCGAAATAATTACACCGGCGCCATCACCTGCCCCTGCGCCCGAGAAGGCAACGCGCCGGAACGAACGCAAAGCTAAAACATCAGAAAAATCAAAAGATAAGCAACCTATTGATAGTCCATTTGGTGATCATATGCCGGCCTTTTTAATGCGCGCGACCGAATTTAAGAGCTGATTTTAAATGCATTGCGGGCACTGCCGTTAACCGCCTGTCAGAGAAGTTCGTCTAAGGTCGGTTGGCTACCTGAAGAATCAGGTGGTATGCGACGTCAGGGAAGACTCCTGAGAGGGGGCCAGAAAAGCGAATGAATAACGACATAGAAATCAGCGTAAGAAGCCCTGCCGCCTATACCCTGGCCGGTGAAGCCTTGCGCCTGATGCAGGATCATGGCGTTTGGCCCACCCCTCTCAATTACGAAATATGGCTGTATGTCGCCGGTGACCCGGAATGCCCGCTGGCGCAGGAAATCCAGCGCCTGATCGCGGCTGGTGAAACCATTACCGAAGATATTTCCGAAAGCCTGGCCAGCAAATTCATTGCCCGCCTCAAGCTGAACGATGAAGTCCGCGATGCCGGCCTCAAACTGACGCGCGAATTGGCTTCCATCACCGAAGTGATTGTCGAGGCCCAGCAAGCCCAGAAAACCTACGGCGAGACCCTGGAAGGTGCGCGCAGGTCGATGAGCGAAGTCGAAACCACGGCACTCAAGAGCCTGATCGACAGCCTGAGCGAAGCCACTACGACCGTGCTCGATCACCACTCCCTGCTCGAAGGCCGCCTTACCGAATCCTCGCGCGAAGTCAATCGCCTTCGCAAGCATCTGGATCAGGTGCGCATGGAGGCCATGACCGACGCCCTGACAAACCTCGCCAATCGCAAGTCCTTCGATGAAGCCCTGGACCGTCATTGCGAAAGCGATGATGTTTCAAGTCCGCTGACCCTGGCCGTCATAGATATCGACCATTTCAAGCGTTTCAATGATACTTGGGGACACCAGACTGGTGACCAGGTGCTGCGCTATGTCGCCTCGGTTCTGGCGCGTATCGGCCGTCCGCCGCGTCTGGCTGCCCGTTACGGCGGCGAGGAATTCGGTCTGCTGTTCCCCGGTGAAACCTGCGCCACAGTGGAACGCCTGCTCAATGAGGCCCGGACCGAAATTGCGTCACGCGTTCTCAAGCGTCGCTCTACCAACGAAGATCTCGGCACCGTCACCATTTCCGCCGGCGTTGCGCAGCGTGAATATGCCGAAGATTCCTTTGATCTGCTGGATCGTGCCGACAAGGCGCTTTACATGTCCAAGAACGGCGGCCGCAACAAGGTTACTGTAGCGGATTCGCTTAATTCCGACTCCAACGCCGCCTGACACCAACTTCTGAAATTCATTGACAAGCCCACTTGAACGCTGTTCAAGTGGGCTTGTCTTTGCGGGGTATGTCATGCGTAGCTTTCTGTTTGCTGTCGCCTATTGGTTTTTGTCCGTCAATTATAGTTTGCTGGCGCTTTTTTTAACGCTCTTCCCTGGCCGCAAACCGGTGAAGTGGATTATTCAGCGCTATAGTCGTCGTATGGTGCAGGCCATGCGAATATGTGCAGGTATCAAACTGGAAGTACGTGGACGGGAGAACATTCCCAATCAGCCAGTGATTTTTGCCTGTAAGCATCATAGTTGGGGCGACGGCTTTTGCATCTATTCGCAGTTTGATGACCTGGCGTTTGTTACGGGTGACCATCTCGAAAAATTCCCTCTGATGGGCACCCTGCTCGCCAAGCTCGGCGCCATTGTCGTCAATAATTGCGGCGGTATCGAAGCCCGCAAAAACCTGGCAAATCGTTCCGCCGACGCCGCCAAAGAGGGTCGCAGCATCCTCATCTACCCTGAAGGCCACCTGAATGCACCCGGCACCTACCGCCGTTACCGTTCCGGTGTGTGGCACATGATGAACAATTTCAATATGCAAGTGGTGCCAGTGGCAACTAATCTCGGCCTCTTCTGGCAGGAACAACATTATAACAAGACACCAGGTACGGCCGTGCTGGAATTCCTGCCGCCTATTGCACCAGGCATGACGAAAGAAGCTTTCCTGACAGAATTACGCGATCGTATAGAGCAACGTTCACAGGAATTGATCAGTGAAGCCACCGGCGGTCCTTATACGCCGTCAGTACTGATCACTGATTAAGTCTCTGGTTTCAGCATTAACGAAAAAGCAGTTATCCCGTGGCTTAATTGTGCAACAACAAGGATGCACAGGCATGACGGACCCATATTTCAGGCTGACTGTGGACGAGCCTCAAAAGCTGATCACCATGCGGTTTAAAGGCGCACAAACCAGCCAATATTATACGGACAGAATTATAAGCACCTATGCCCGAATAGATGAGCCGTGGAACTACCGCCGCTTGATGGATTATCGATATTGTGAGACGAATCTAAGCTTCCCGGATCTGGAGAGACTAGCTGCCAACTGGGCGGAACTGACGCGCGGCAACGGTATTCATCACTATGTCGCTATTCTGGCCGGTGATGCGCTGACGCGCGTGCGCCCCGCCACTTACAGCCATCTGTTTCCCAATCAGGATATACGTGCTTTCACAGCCCTGCATGATGCTCTGGATTGGCTATTGTCTACGCCGGTCAGTCAGACTGCCCCCGCCTAGCTGCGCCTCCACTTTATTTAAAAAGTGCGGTTGCAGTAATTACTCGGGACCTGCCGGTTTGATTGTCACGCTTTCGCCGCAACCGCAGGCATCGGTTTCGTTCGGATTGTTGAAGACAAATTTCGAAGCCAATTTAGTCGTCTCATAATCGATGACCGTACCGACCAGATAAAGCACGGCCTTCGGCTCGATGAGTATCGTCACATCCTTGTCGTTGACAACCTCATCGATCGGCCCGACTTCTTCGGCATAGGACAGGACGTATTCCTGCCCTGCGCAGCCCCCCTGCTTCACGCCGACACGCAGGCCGACATAGGGCTTGTCTGCTTTCGCCATGATGGACTTGACCTGTTCGGCCGCGGCATTCGTCAGGGAAACTACGGCGGGGCGTGGTCGGCGGATGCGGGGGGTGATTTCCATATTCATAGTCAGAACATATTCAGTTGCAGCTTGGCTTCGTCGCTCATCTTCGATGACTCCCAAGGCGGATCGAACACCAGGTTGACGTCGCAATCGCGCACGCCCTTGACGGTCAGCACGGCATCCTTGACCCAACCCGGCATTTCACCGGCCACCGGGCAGCCCGGCGCCGTCAGGGTCATGTCAACCACCACGTCGTGGTCATCCGACACATCGACGCGATAGATCAGACCCAGCTCATAGATATCGACCGGGATTTCGGGATCGAAGACCGTCTTGAAAGCCGCGATCAGGTCGTCGGTCAGACGAGTCAGTTCCTCCTGCGCCAGGGCCGATGGCTGATTGGCGCCCATATCTTCCAGGCTAAACAATGACTCTTGAGATTCAGCGGCTTCGGTCATGGGGCTCACACTTTACGCGAAAAACGATTGGGCTTTGGCAACGGCCTCAGCCAGGATATCGATCTCTGCTTCCGTATTATATAGGGCGATAGAGGCGCGAACGGTAGAGGTCACACCCAATCGGGTCATTAGCGGTTCGGCGCAATGGGTGCCGGCGCGGACGGCGACATTATAGCGGTCAAGGATCTGCGCCACGTCATGGGCATGCGCCTGCCCTAGGCTGAAAGTCAGGATGGAGCCCTTGCCGGGCGCCTCGCCATGAACACGCAGGGAATTGATCTGTGTCAGGGCATCATGCGCGCGCTGATAGAGGGCATGTTCGTGGGCAATGACTTCGGCGCGATCGAACTGCGACAACCAGTCGATGGTGGCTTTCAGGCCAATGACTTCAAGGATGGCGGGCGTGCCGGCCTCAAAACGATGCGGCGGCTCGTTCCAGGTGATCTTTTCCTTGGTGACGTGCGCAATCATCTCGCCGCCGCCCTGCCAGGGCGGCATGGCTTCAAGTAGCTCGGCCTTGGCATAGAGCACGCCCAAGCCGGTCGGACCATAAAGCTTGTGTGCCGAAAAGGCGTAGAAGTCGGCATCGAGCGCCTTCACATCGACGGGCAGGTGAACAATGCCCTGGCAACCATCGACCATGACCTTGGCGCCTATGGCATGGGCCTTGGCGATGATGTCGGCAATTGGATTGATCGTACCCAGCACGTTCGACATATGGGTAACGCAAACCAGCTTGACTTGTGGGGTCAATACTTGATCAAAAGTCACCATATCGAGCGCACCGTCATCAAGAATCGGCACGTAGACCAGCTTCACGCCCTTGCGTTTGGCTAACATGTACCACGGCACGATATTGGCGTGGTGCTCCATCTCGGTGGTCAGGATCACGTCACCGGCTTGCAGGCTTTCGCCCCAGCTATAGGCGACGAGATTGATTGATTCCGTCGCCGACTTGGTGAAGATAATCTCGTTAGTCTGCGCACCAATGAACTTCGCCACCGTCTCGCGGCCGGCTTCGTAGGCATCTGTCGTCTCGTTGGCCAAGGTATGCAAGCCCCGGTGCACGTTGGCGTAGGAATGCCGCATGGCGTGTGACATGGCGTCGATCACCGCATTGGGCTTCTGCGCCGAGGCACCGCTATCGAGATAGACCAGCGGCTTACCCTTGATCTCACGCGACAGGATGGGGAAATCGGCACGGGCCTTTTCAACGTCAAAGGGCATGCCCAACCCCCGAATGAAAAGACTCCGACGCATTTTCGAGGAAATTCAATACGGTTTCGCGCAGCACTTCATCCTCGATGGCATCGGCCACCGGCAGGACAAAGGCATGGGTCAGCATGGCGCGGGCGGTTTCCTCCGGAATGCCGCGGCTCTCGCAGAAGAACAAAGCTTCTTCATCGAGCGCACCGATCGTATTGCCGTGGGCGCACTGCACATCATCGGCATAGATTTCAAGTTCGGGTTTGGCGCGGATATGAGCGCCATCGTTCAGGATAAGGGCCTGGTGGCGCATGCGGGCGTCGGTGCCATCCGCACCCTTTTCAACCAGTATACGCCCCTGGAAAACCGCCGTGGCAGTATCCTTGACCAGTCCCTTGATCAACTGCGCCGTCTCGCCATTGATCTGGCTATGCGTCACGCGCGTCGTCAGGTCGAAATGGCGCTTGTCCTTCAGCAGATACGCGCCGTTCATCTCGACGACCGCACCATGACCGGCGTGATTTACATGCGTCTCGAAACGCTGGAACTTCGCGCCGGACGAAAAGACGTATTGCTTGAAGACGCTGCCCGGCACGGTCTCAACCGTTGACTGACGCACCGAGACGGCACTTTCCGGTTCATCGAGGATCACGACGCGGATCACTTTGGCCCCTTCGGCCAAAGTGAAACGCAGATGGCTATAAACGGCGTAATCGAAGGCGCCGGTATAGTCCTCAAAGACAACCAGTTCCTGACCGGCGGTCAGGCTGATTTCACCGTGGCCCTGATAGCCAAGATACCCATCTTCGTCGCCGAAGTCGTTGCCGTCGATATAGAGGCGGCCGTGCGCCTTCTGCATGGCGAAATCAGCCGCGGCCTGTAAGCCATCGAAACCGGCTTCATCGGCGGAGAAATAGACAAAGCCATCCGGTTCCGCTTCCAGTTCAGACAGCGTGCGGACGACCATCGCCTTCTTGGGCGCCTCACGCAGCACACGCGACAGGTCGGAATATTTCCATTCCTCATCGCGGCGCGTCGGATAGGACGACGGATCGAAAATGTCCAGCGCAGGCAACATTACGCCGCTTCCCCCAGATACTGATCATAGCCATGCGCTTCAAGTTCCAGTGCCAGTTCGGGGCCGCCCGAACGGACGATCTTGCCCGCCACCAGCACATGGACGCGGTCCGGTTTGATGTGATCGAGCAACCGTTGATAGTGGGTGATGACCAGCATGCCGCGATCGGGCGCGCGCAAGGCATTCACGCCATCGGAGACGACCTTCAGCGCATCGATATCGAGGCCGGAATCCGTCTCGTCGAGGATCAGGAATTTCGGCTCCAGCAGTGCCATTTGCAGAACTTCCATACGCTTCTTTTCGCCACCAGAGAAGCCGACATTGAGCGGACGCTTCAGCATATCCATATCGATCTTCAGCGTCTTGGCGACTTCGCGCACGCGCTTAAGGAAATCAGGCGCCGACATTTCAGTTTCACCGCGCATTTTCTTTTGCGCATTGAGCGCCGTGCGCAGGAAGGTCAGGGCCGACACGCCGGGAATTTCCAGCGGATACTGGAACGACAGGTAAAGCCCGGCCGAGGCGCGCTCATGCACGTCCTTTTCCAGCAGGTCTTCGCCATTGAACTCGACGCTGCCGCCGCTGATCTCATAGTTCGGGCGGCCCGCCAAGGCGTAGCCCAGAGTCGACTTGCCGGCGCCGTTCGGCCCCATGATGGCATGCACCTCGCCAGCTGGCACGTCGAGCGACAGGCCTTTCAGGATCTGCTTGGTGTCAACAGCGACGGATAAGTCTTTGATCGAAAGCATAATAGTCAATTCCTAACCCACCGAGCCTTCGAGGCTGATGGCTACCAGTTTTTGTGCCTCAACGGCGAATTCCATCGGCAGTTCCTGCAACACATCGCGCACGAAACCGTTGACCAGCAGGGCTACCGCTTCTTCTTGCGATAGACCGCGCTGCATGGCGTAAAACAACTGATCCTCGCTCAGGCGCGTCGTCGTCGCTTCGTGCTCGAACTGCGCTTTCGCCGTATCGCTTTCGACATAAGGCACTGTATGGGCCGCGCAGGTCTTGCCGATCAGCAGGCTGTCGCACTGGGTAAAGTTGCGTGCGCCTGTCGCCTTGGCGTGGGCCGAAACCAGGCCGCGATAGGTGTTGGACGACCTGCCCGCCGACACACCCTTGGAAATGATGCGTGACTTGGTGTTCTTGCCAAGGTGGATCATCTTGGTGCCGGTATCGGCCTGCTGCGCGCCATTGGTGACGGCGATCGAGTAGAACTCACCGACGCTTTCGTCTCCACGCAGAATGCAGGACGGATATTTCCAGGTGACGGCCGAGCCGGTCTCGACCTGAGTCCAGGAAACCTTTGAGCGTGCCCCCCGGCAATCGGCACGCTTGGTGACGAAATTGTAGATCCCGCCCTTGCCTTCGGCGTCGCCCGGATACCAGTTCTGCACGGTCGAGTACTTGATCTCGGCATCATCCAGCGCCACCAGTTCGACCACGGCGGCATGGAGCTGATTTTCGTCGCGTTGCGGCGCCGTGCAGCCTTCCAGATAGGAGACGTAAGCGCCCTTGTCGGCGATGATCAAAGTCCGCTCGAACTGGCCAGTATTTTCGGCATTGATGCGGAAATAGGTCGACAGCTCCATCGGGCAACGAACGCCCGGCGGCACATAGACGAACGAGCCATCGGAAAAGACGGCGGCATTCAGGGCGGCGAAATAGTTATCCGACACCGGCACGACGGAACCGAGATATTGACGTACCAGATCAGGATATTCGCGCAATGCCTCTGAAATCGCACAGAAAATCACGCCGGACTTTTTCAGCTCATCCTTGAAGGTGGTAACGACCGACACCGAGTCAAACACGGCATCGACGGCATATTTTGGCGCACCAACCACACCGGCCAGCACTTCCTGTTCCTTCAGCGGAATGCCGAGTTTGGCATAGGTTTTCAGCAGTTCCGGATCGATCTCGTCGAGCGACTTCGGTCCGTCCTTCTTCTTTGGTGCCGCGTAGTAGTATAGGTCCTGGTAATCGACCTTCTGGTAATTGACCTTCGCCCAGTCCGGCTCTTCCATGGTCAGCCAGCGCTCATAGGCGGCCAGACGCATCTCAAGCATCCATTCCGGCTCGTTCTTCTTGGCCGAGATAAAGCGCACGATATCGGCATTCAACCCCTTGGGGGCGAACTCCATTTCGATATCGGTGACAAAGCCGTGCTCGTAGGTTTCCAGCCCGGCGACCGTCTCGATGGTTTCCTTAACCGCAGCCATTACACCAGTTCTTTCGCATGACGCTTCAAATACACTTCATAACCCTTTGACCAGACGTCATAAAAACGCTGCCAATCATCTGTCTTCGTGGTCCAGCCAGAAGAGATGCGAAGCACCTTATCCGCCAGGCCTGGCCGCCCCATATTCGTGACCACACGGCTCGACTTCACCTTGCCCGAAGAACAGGCCGAACCCGATGAGACACAAATCCCGGCCATATCCATATGGATCAATTGCAGGTTTGATGCCCAGTCTGCCTGCGCAATATAGAGGATGCCCGGTACGCGCGCCGCCTCTTCACCTAATATGGTGACGCCGAGCGACTTTAATGCCGCTTCGACCGAATTTTGTGCGCTGCATAAATCGTCAGGCATGCCGTGGCAAGCCTTAAGCGCCGCCGCGAAAGCCGAGATGCCGGCGATATTTTCCGTGCCGGCGCGCAGGCCCAGTTCCTGGCCGCTGCCGGTGATCAGGGCTTTCGGCGTATGATCGCGGTTATAGACCAGGGCGCCGACGCCCTGCCCGCCACCGATCTTGTGCGCGCTCAAGGACATCGAATCTGCACCCAGGGCTTCGAAATCGATAGCGATCTTGCCCAGCGCCTGCACCGCATCAACATGCAGCCAGCCGCCTCTGGCATGAACCAGCGCCGCCGCAGCAGAAATATCGTTGATCACGCCGGTCTCATTATTGGCCAGCATGATGGAGACAAACGGGCGGCCGTTGCGGTCAAGCAAGCTTTCCAACGCGGCGAGATCAACCTCACCCGTCGCCGTCAAAGGCACGATCCCGGCACCGAAAACCGCGCCATAGATGCTGTCGTGCTCGCCAGCGGAAACCAAGATGTAGTCGCAGGATTTAGCCTGATGCAGAGCCAGAGCGTTGGCCTCGGTGCCGCCGGACGTAAAGACCAGCCCGCCAACGCCGATCGCGCCGACACCTGCCAGAATATCGTTGCGGGCCTCTTCCAGCACCAGCTTGGCCTTGCGGCCGAGACTATGGACGGAAGATGCATTACTGGCCTGCTCCGATGCACGCAGGAAGGCTTCACGCGCTTCGGGGCGAAGCGGCGAGGTTGCGGCGTGATCAAGATACAGGATATCTGCCACAATCAGGCTTCCATCATTACGGGAGGTGCGGTTTCCGGCGTTGTAATTCTGACCGTCTTGCGCGTCCGCTTGCGGATAACATCTTCCAGCGACACCTGGGACAGATAGTCATGGATGGCGACGCCGAGATCTTCCCACAGGTTATGAGTCAGGCAGCGTTGTCCGCCCGGCATGCAACCGATTTCGCGCACCGCCTGATCCTTACTCAGGCGCTTATTGGCGCCCAGCTTGTTCGAGGTCATTTCGCAGCGTGTAGCTTTAATAGGCTCATCGACCGCCAGCACGATTTCGGACACGAACAGACGTCCGGCTTCACGCGCCAAGGTGTAGCCGCCGCCGGGACCGCGGGCGCTTTTCACCAGCCCGGCCTTGCGCAGGCGGGCAAATAGCTGCTCCAGATAAGACAGTGAAATCTGCTGGCGCTCGGAAATTTCGGACAGGGAGATGGGCCGGCCAGTGTTGTCGCCATTTTGAGCATTCAGCGCCAGATCGGTCATGGCCATGACCGCGTAACGTCCCTTGGTAGATAGGCGCATGGGGGAGTCCTGTGCGGATTTGTGTCAAAAACCTGCGCAAAGAGAAATCTTTGTGCTAAGAGGCGCAATTGCTGCCTTTGGCGGTGTGGGTCTGAATGTAATAATTCCGACTAACGCAGTCAAGTATTATGCGCTGCAACATGACAAATTTATGATTTTACAAGGTGATTGAATGCCCGAAGTCATTCTGGCCGGAGCCGCCGGACGCATCGAAGCCCGCTATAGCGCCGGCAAGACGGAGAATGCGCCGATCGCGTTGATTCTGCATCCGCACCCCAAGGCGGGCGGCCATATGAACAATCCGGTCACGGTGCAACTGTTTCACCTGTTCATGACGCGCGGCTTTTCGGTTTTGCGCTTCAATTTTCGCGGCGTGCAGAAGAGCCAGGGCGAATTCGATTCCGGCATCGGTGAGCTGGCGGATGCCGCCACGGCGCTCGACTGGCTGCAGGCCAAGAACCCGACCGCCTCGCAATTCTGGGTCGCCGGCTATGATTTCGGCGCCTATATCGGCATGCAGTTGCTGATGCGTCGCCCGGAAACCGACGGCTTCATCTCGGTATCGCCGCCGACCAATGCCTATGACTTCAGCTTCCTGGCCCCCTGCCCGGCTTCCGGCATGTTCCTGCACGGCGGCAACGATTCCATCGTGCCGACCGCGGAAGTCGATCGCGTCGTCGCCAAGTTGCGGACGCAGAAGGGCATCACCATCGATGCCGAGGTCGTGCCCGAAGCCAATCACTTCTGGAATGACCAGTTGCCGGAAGTCGAACGTCGTGTCGGCGCCTATATCGATATGCGGATGGCCGATCGCGGCTGATGAACAGGCACCTGTTCTTCCTGCCGGGAGTCGTCGCCGATCCTGCTTTCTGGCGTCCGCTCGGGGATCGATTGCCGACGGACTGGCGGAAAACCTATTTCGGATGGCCGGGCCTGGGCGATCAACCGGCTGATCCGGCTATCAATAGTTATGATGATCTGATCAGGCTTGTTGAAGCACAATTGCCTGATTACCCGGTTGACCTGCTGGCGCAATCCATGGGCGGCGCGATTGCGCTGAGCCTGGCGTTACGACACCCGGATCGCATCCGCAAACTGGTGCTGGCCGTGACATCCGGTGGCGTGAATATGTCTGGCTTTAATGCTGCTGACTGGCGGCCGGGTTATCGCCGTGAATATCCCAAGGCAGCGGAATGGATCATGGCTGAGAAGCCTGATACTTCAAACCGACTCAGTGAGATTAGCCAACCGGCTTTGTTAATCTGGGGAGATGCCGATCCGATCAGCCCTGTGGCTGTTGGCGAATACCTTGCGAAAAGTATGCCCAAAGCCAGATTGCATGTTGTTAAAGGCGGGCATCATGACCTTGTTCATAGTCGGGCGGCAGAACTGGCCGCTCTGATCGAACAGCATCTTGCCTAAGGGCAGCGAACGCGCACCGTTCCATCTATATTCAGGGTGTCAGCCTTCAGGACCAGATGCAGGTCACGCTGCCACTGCTCACCCTCGCCTGAAAAAGCGGCCTTGACCGTCACATCACCCGGACCATTGACGGTGACGGCGTTGATCTGCCCGGCGCTTTCCCAGAACGTCATTTCGGTCTGGGTGATGACCAGCTTCATATCGCCAGGCGCTCTACAAGTCTCGATACTGGCATCCCAATGCCCCAAAAAGCTGTCGGGTATAAGAACCGCCGTCGGCACCAGGGTGGAAGTTGAATGGCCTTCGACAGATGATGCCTTTTCCGGCGCCTCGGAAACAGATTGGCCCGGTGTACACGCCATCAAACACAAGCCAATAATTAACAGCGCCGGCATCTTCATCACGTTCTCCTAACTTGCCAGCGATTGCGGCCGGCTTTGGGGATAGCTAATCTTGCCGCCACTCAATGGCGCCTTGACGCCGGTAGTGCCAGGAAAGGAAATCGGCAAGCCTTTCAGCGACCGCACGGCCATATAGGCAAAGCCCTCGGCCTCCAGCGCACCGCCCCGCCAGTTCAGATCTTCGGCGAGCAGAACCCTCGCTGGTGCGAGCGCGATCTTGATCTGTTTTACCAGATGCCGGTTATGCCGTCCGCCACCGGCCAGAATAATGGTTTCCGGTGACACGCCAGTCAGACTGATACCGGCCAGCAGGCTTTGCAAGGTGAACGCGCTTAGCGTCGCCAGGCCGTCCTCAAAGGACAGCTTCTCAATCGCTTGCAAATTAAAATCATAACGATCGAGCGACTTCGGCGCGGCCGCTTTGAAATAACCATGCGCCATATAGGTGGCCACAATATTCTCATGAACCTGGCCCGAAGCAGCAATGCGCCCTTCGTGATCGAAGTCGCCGCGATCGTACCGGCGCATCCATTGATCCATCAAACCATTGGCCGGACCGGTATCCATAGCCACCAAGCCCTTATCGGATATGGCGGTGATATTTGCCACGCCACCGAGATTGATGACTACCAGTGGCAGGTCCAGTTCAGCGTTTTGTGCGAGGGCCTGATGATAGACCGGCATCAGGGGCGCCGCCTCCCCGCCCGCTTCGATATCCGCCTGACGAAAATCGCAAACCACAGGCACACCCGTCAGATCAGCAAAGGCCTGGCCGTCGAAAAGCTGGATGGTTCTACCTTTGACACCATTTTTGGGGCGCTCATGAAGGATGGTCTGGCCGTGGATGCCGAGCACGTCGAAATCACTGAAGTCCAGGCCATTGCGCGTCAAAAATTCACTTGCGGCTCGAAAGTGGCATTCCACAATGGCCTGGCGTGCTTCGTCGAATATGGCCGGCTCCGCATTATTGCGCGGCCACGCCAGGGCGGCCTTGATCGTGGCTTCCAGAAGCTGGCGCGTATCTGAAGGCATGGGCATTTCGGCCCATGGCCCAAACGTCAGTTGGTTTTCACCATCCGTTTCCAGAACGGCCATGTCTACGCCGTCCAGTGAGGTTCCGGTCATAAAACCCAGCACTTTCATCATGGCGGTCCTCTTATGTCTTGACGTTTCGCTGCATATCAGGCCACACAGGCCACCCAACTTCTAGTCCCATATAGCTATCATGACCGAACACAGCTTCAAATCCGAATTTCTGCGCACACTGCAAGAGCGCGGCTTTATCCATCAGAGCACCGACGCTGAAGCGCTCGATACCCTGGCGGCGGCGGGCATGATCACTGGCTATATCGGCTTCGACGCCACGGCATCGTCGCTTCATGCCGGTTCGCTTGTCCAGATCATGCTGCTTTACTGGTTGCAGCAGACCGGTCACAAGCCGATCGTGCTCATGGGTGGCGGCACCACCAAGGTTGGCGACCCCACCTTCAAGGACACGCAGCGCCCGTTGCTGACCGACGAACAGATCCAGTCCAACATGGATGGCATCAAGCGCGTCTTCACCAACTTCCTCAAGTTCGGCGACAGCGGCAATGACGCCATCATGGTCAATAATGACGATTGGTTATCCGGTTTCGGTTACGTGGAATTCCTGCGCACCTTCGGCACGCATTTCACCATCAACCGCATGCTGACCTTTGATTCCGTCAAGCTGCGGCTGGACCGCGAACAGCCGATGACTTTCCTGGAATTCAACTACATGCTGATGCAGGCTGTGGATTTCCGCGAACTGAACGAAAAATATAACTGCGTCCTGCAAATGGGCGGCTCGGACCAGTGGGGCAATATCATCAATGGCGTCGAACTGACGCGCCGCATGAACACCAAAGCTGCGTTTGGCCTGACCACGCCACTGCTGACCACAGCTTCCGGCGGCAAGATGGGCAAGACAATGAGCGGTGCCGTATGGCTCAATGCCGACATGCTCAGCGCCTATGATTACTGGCAATACTGGCGCAATACGGAAGACGCCGATGTCGGTCGCTTCCTGCGCCTGTTTACCACCCTGCCGATGGCAGAGATCGCCCGCCTGGAGAAACTGGAAGGCGCTGAAATCAACGACGCCAAAAAAATCCTGGCTGATGAAGCCACCAGGATGGTTCACGGCACCGAGGCCTCGGCCACCGCCCGCGACACGGCTCAAAAGGCTTTCGAGCAAGGCGTGCTGTCCGCCGACTTGCCCACGGTCGAAATCGAAACAGCGGCTCTGGATGAGGGCATTATGCTGGCGGCTCTGGCCACCCGTATCGGTCTGACCGCATCCAATGGTGAAGCGCGTCGTCTGGCCCAGGGCGGCGGCCTGCGTGTTAACGATGTGGCGATCAATGACGGCAACCAACTGGTGACAAAATCCGACCTGAATGCCGATGGCGTGATCAAGATTTCCCAGGGCAAGAAAAAGATCGTTCTGGTCAGGCCTGTCTGAACCTAAGCTTTTAAGCCGGTCTATTTTTTAAGGCTTTTATCGTTCTGGTCGCGCAGGTTGTCGAGCTTGTCTGCCAGGGTTGGCAGGGCCAGTGCCGGGAACGGTTCCTTGCGGCTGGAATCGAACCAGACCTTCATGAAACCGGGCAGGACGACAGACAGGGGATTGACCAGAACTTCCGGCACCTTCTGTGTGCCGTGAACATGATACTTGATGCCAACCAGTCCCAGTCCCTTCGATCTCAGATCGCCAAAGATACCATTCAGGCTGTAGGCCGGGATCAGGGTGCCGCTTAAGGCCAGCGCTTTTGTATCCAGATCGGTCGTGCCCCAGACATTGATGCCCAAGGCTTCACCCTTGGCATAACCATCACGGAAGAAAACGACATTGTCCCTGTAGCGAATGGGGAAATCGAAGTCAGTAAACAGGATGCCGTCGCCGACCAGGGTGTCGTTAAGTCCCTGAAGCGAGGCTACGGTCAGTAGTTGCGCCAGAATGGGGATTTGCTGGACGCGGACATCGTGCCCGCGCACTGAGGCGTCGACTTGCCCACCGGAATAGATGCCGTCTATCACCGCCACGCCCCCCTTGACGTTGCGATTGCCTGTCGCGGTCTCGATGACATTGCCGAGATTGCCGGTCTTGGCCGTGAACAGGCTGTAGGCGCCTTCGGAGGTCATGTTGACCGTGAAAGGGCTGCCATCCATGCTCTCGCCGTGCCCGGAACCGCTTATTCCATTGTGGCCGTCCCAGGTCATGTCGAGATTGAGGTCATTGAAAACGCCGCCCGGCGCCATGCGCAATTGCGTCAGGTCAACGACCATATGGGTGGCGGGCGCAGACGATCCGGCGGTTGTTTCCGCTGCCGGCGTAACAGCTTCGGTCACAGCCTTGAGCACGCGTTCCTTTTTCGCTTCCAGCCAAGGGCGCAGATCAAGCTGGTTACCGCTGATCGAGATGATATTGGTGTTCTGGTCAGGCACAGCGTAATATTTGAAGGCAACGTCGATGAAGTCCTTCAGATAAAGCTTGGAAAAGTCTCCGAATTGCAGATCGCCGGCATCCGAGAACGACGCCCGCCCATCAATGCCGATATGGTCGCCCTCGCCATATATGCGTGACAGGTTGGTGCCGCCGTCAGGGCCTTGTTCATCGATGGAAACGGCAAACTGCGCCGCCTCGCCTACCGGCTTGCTCCAGTCCGTTGCCTGTACGCCCAACTGCGCATTGGTGGCGTCGAGATTCAGCACGGCGGCCGGTTGCCCCGGCATATCGTAGAGGCTGAACACCATACCGACATTGCCGGCGATATGGACCGGCGTCTGCGAATATCCCAATGCCGCCAGAACCGCTTCGCTGGCGGTGCCGCGAACCTGAAGCTCGTAAGGCACCGAGGTGTTCGGCAGCATGATCGGTGGCGGACTGCCGTGCCCCCTAAGCGGCATATCGAAATTGACGGTCTGATCCAGCAGCCTGACCTCGCCGGTCAGAGTCTTGTCGTCCTGCTGCCACAGAGCCGTTACATTGACCGGTGCGGGCGGCGTGAAGAAGGCTTTGGGCAGGCCCAGCACATACCAGTCATCCGGCATAACTTTCATATCGAGCCGGCGCCGCAATTCGTCGGTGCCCGGAATCTCGGACCAGCCCAGAACCGCGCTCATCTGGTCAAGCTTGATGAGGGCTTCGCGCGACTCACCATCGAGCGAAATATTGACTGTCAGGTGACGGGGTTGCTTGAACATAGGCAGGGCGCCATACCCCATCTCGTCGGCTTCATCAGGTGTGATGACCGATTTATAAACAAGGCGCGGACGGGTGCCCTGGATGTAGGCGATATCTCCGGAGAGGCTTTCGGCGTCTACCTCACCACTCCAGATGTCACCGGACCTCAGCAGGGATATCCGTGTCGGAATTTCGCGTTTCAGGTGCTCGAAAATAGGCAGGCCCTGCTCTTCCATGCCATCCGAAAGGATCGCCCCCTCGATCAGCATGTCCGTCGGCCGCTCTTCATCGCCCTGAGGATTGCCCTTCCAACTGACATCGCCGCGGAAGATATCCGAGATGATCTTGCCCTGCCCCGCCCGGTTTGCCACGGCGAACTGGCCGGTAATCGCCACCGGCACTTTCGGCGAGCCGCCGAACTGCGCGGCGTTGAAATGGCCGGTGAAATCAATATCCTGCGATTTGACGTCCATCTGCGTGCGGTAATTGATATCGCCGTAATAAGGCCCCAGATGTGCCGGCCCTTTGATGACCAGTTTGTCGGCCAGCAGGTCGCCATCAATATTCAGCTGGCCTTGGGTCATGTCCCAGCCAAGCGCCGCCTGTTTAAAAGCGCCATTGTTGATCTGGCCGTTGAATTTGACGCTGAAATTATCGTTGGTGATGTTGCCGAAGACCGGGAAATCTATCTCGACATGGGCCGTTGCCGCGCCACTCAGGCGATCACGGGTCAGGCCATTCTGGCTGAGATGATTATCGGTGATCGGATCGATGGCCTCTATGACGCTGGGCACATCGGCCTCGGCATCGAGCCAGATGTGCGTCTTTGTTTTTCTGTCCCGGAAATCAGGTACGCTCAGTCCACCTTTGGTGAGTTGCACATTCACCAGTCTTCCGCCCGTCACGTTCATGGCGAAACTGTTGCCGAGCAGGATGCCGTGTCCTTTCAGCGCCAGGGCGTTTTGCAATCGATCTTCGAGATAGAGTTCAAGATTCTGGAAATCAAAATCCAGCCGCAGGTCTTCGTTTTCAAGATTGTGGAAATCGCCCGGTTCAGCCTTGAGGACGAAATCAGCATTGGCAAAGTCCCCGCCCCGGATGCGTTCGATCAGATTGGTCCGCGTATTCGGCGACAAATCCTCCGGCCAGAAGGCGAAAACCTCTTCCTTGGTGAAACGGCCATTAATCTGTGCTGTCAGGTCGGCCCCCAGTTCGCCGTTTTCGTCGGTGTAAACAATTCCCTTGCTGTGCAGCGGCGCGCCATTAATCAGGCCGGTAACACTTTCAATCTGCAAGCGGCGCTGGCGCGGTACGTAATTGCCGTTGAGACGGGCATTGGTGAGGGTCTGGAGTGCGAAGTCATCGGCCAGCCGGGCGGTTACCCGCGGTCCCGTAAAATTGAAGGTCAGGCTCAGGTCGCGTTTCGTCCTGGCGTCTCCCGGCCGGATAATCACCGTTCCCTTGAGGTCAGTGTCGAGCATGCGCGACTTGACGCGGAAGGTATCGAAACGCGCCGTATGGGTGGCGGAGGTATAGTTCGCCTTGATGCGGGCTTCGTCGAACGGCTGGTGGAAATCACCGACATCGATACGTCCGGCAGCGGCACGAATATCGAAGGCTGCCCCCTCAAAGCCCTTCTTCTGGCTGTAATCGACGCGGGACAGACCATTAACCGGCGCATTGATTCCGGCCAGGGCGCGGGTCAGTCCTATAGATGGAAATACCCGACTTGGCACCAGATTGTGAATATTGGCCGAGATGGTCGCCCTGGCGAGCCCCACCACACCGGAGGCTTCGGCCTTGAAGGTAGCTGGCGTACCGGCTTCCATGCCCAGGCCATCGATGGAAAGCGCCGTATGCCCGGTCAGTCTGCCGTGCAGCTTGGTGAAATCGATCGTCGAGACATTGGCCGTCCAGTCAAGTGGCGCGCCTTCCTGAATCAGGCGCAACTGTCCGTTTTTCAGGCTGAGCTGGCGGGTGAAGCTGACGGGTTGCCCCAGCTTTTCCGGCCCTGTCAGGTCATAGAAAAAACGTGCCAGACCGCTTGAAGGCCCTGGCTTGCCGTGAGCGTCATAACCCAGGTCATAGCGCCCCTCTTTCGATACTGATGCGGCGACAAAGAAATCCTCGGCTGTCAGTCGGGCCGGCGCGAAATGCGCCACGATGAGACTGTCCGCAGCCAGTGCCGCTTCCATCTTGCCGGCTCGGGCAATGATGCGGTGCTGCCGGTCGGTGATGATCAGGTCTTCGAAACGGAAACCAACGGCGCGGGCATCGCCGAACCAGACCAGATCGAGATGCTTGATGCTGGCCTCGGTGTGCGGCAATTGCGCTTCGAATCGGGAAATGATGATCGGCCGAATACCGTCAACCCGGATTGGTCCCTGGGCCAGACGCGCTCCCAGGATCACGACCATGAACACAATCCAGCCCAGGATGAAAAGGCGCAGCCGTTTGCGGATTATGTCGAAAATTTTCTTCACTTAAGCTCGACTGTTTTACTTTATTGGCGGCTAGGCAATTCGGCGGATCATGTATAGGACGAACGGTGCAAAAGAGCGTTAACGCACACTATTCTTCTTTAGTTACAGAGCGAGGCTATGTCATGGCGAAATCGGTGAAAACGGAAACTTCTTTTGAACCATATGCGGCGCCTGGCTTCAGCCTGGCCTCCAGCGCCGGCGGTCATCTCTCGCTTGCAGACCTGAAAGGCTGTTGGGTTGTCCTGTTTTTATACCCGACTGACAACACCCCCACCTGTACACAGGAGGCCTGCGCCTTTTCGGAAGCCCTGCCGGAATTCGAAAAACTGGGAGCAAAACTCTACGGCCTCTCAAAAGACAGCCTGAAGGATCACGACAAATTTATCAGTAAATATGGCCTGCGGATGCCGCTTTTGTCCGATCCTGACACAACGACCATCGCTGCTTTCGGGTCATGGGGCGAAAAGAGCCTGTATGGCCGTGTCTATATGGGAACAGACCGATCCACCTTTATTATAGATCCGAAAGGCATGATCAGAAGAGAGTGGCGGAAGGTAAGAATTAAGGGACATGTGAAAGAAGTTTTAGACGCGCTGCAAAACATTAAAACTACTTAAGTCAGTTTAATGACAGTTCAGTGAAATTATACACAATCTTGCCCCTTAGTTACCTTTTGTTTTTCAGGTTTCACGGGCGGTTATCCACAACTCGCGCGGAAGGAGATTTTTTCGCAATTAACGAACGGCACCAATCTTGAAACAGTCACACCACGGGCATTCAAATTGGGACACAAGCCATGAAAGCTGATCTTAATATTCTGTTTTTGTTAGATATTGCATCCGTAATCTTAGCTGCCCCCTTCCCTGTGCGATATACATCTTGCGCAATTAACGCTGCAAAGGCATAGTTAACAAACGGTTGAGGGTGCGGGTGATGACGAGCAAGACAAACGATAGCCCCCTGGGCGGCTGGATGGAATCTATATTTCCAGAACGCCATCTCTACATTCGTTCGGGCACCGATACCCGTGGCTATGTTCTGAGCCCTGCAAAACAACTTGTCCTGACAATCCTGGCTTCAGCCCTCGTTACCTGGCTGGCGATTTCCACTGGTTTCACCCTGTTTTTCGCCGCTAATCACGGCGGAGGATCTGAAAAACAACTGCGTATGGTCAAGGCGCAGTCCGAGCGCTGGATCGCTGATCGGCAGGCGCGTCTCGATATCGCGACCCAGCAGGCCACCGCCAACAGCGGCTCTCTGGAAGATCTCGCCAAAACGGTCGAAGCCCGTCACCAGGGTCTGGTTGCGCTTCTGAAGGATTTCAAGGGCGTTCCCGGCGCCATGGCTGCCTTGGCGCCAGCGCCGATTGATGACAGCCTGCCTCCGGTCGAACGCATCTATTCGGTGCGTGCCGAACAGGAACGCATGGTCAGCCAGGCAGAGGTTTTTGCAAAGACACGTGCCGAAAAACTGCGCCTCGCCTTCCGTATCGCCGGCCTCAATCCACAGGCCTTCGCCGGCGGCCGCAGTGGTAACCCACTGACCGATGCCAAGGACAACAAGGTCCTGGCCAGCTTCCTGGGTGTCGATGAAGATTTCGCCGAACGCGTCCGCAATGCCGCCACGGACCTCAGCGACATGCGCGGCCTGCAGAACAGCGCCCAGCGTTTGCCCTTCGACCGCCCGACCATCGGCACCCGCGAAAGCAGCGGCTTTGGCGTACGGTTCGATCCTTTCAATCACCGTCCGCACATGCATCAGGGACAGGATTTCGCCGGTCCGTACCTGACTCCGATCTATTCCACCGCACCCGGTATCGTCTCCTTCGTCGGCGTCCGGACAGGTTACGGCAATGTGGTTGAAATCGACCACGGCAATGGATTCAAGACCCGATACGCTCACCTGGCATCTGCCGCCGTACGCCCCGGACAAAGGGTCGCTGTGGATCAACGGATTGCCTCGATGGGCAGCACAGGCCGCTCGACCGGCAACCACCTTCATTACGAAGTCTGGCAAAATGGTCGCGCTCAAAACCCCGCACGTTTCTTAAAGGCTGGAGATTATGTTCAACAAAACTAGCAAACCGACCCCGCCCGCCGCCAAACCGCAGCCGACGCCCGTCGTCGTCCCGCCGCTGGAGACGCCCAATGTCAACATGAACCGCACAAAGCCCGCCACTATCGGCGCCAGTGCGCGCCCCTTGTCAAGCTTCGGCTCCGGCCTGCTGATCGAAGGCAACATCACCGGCAATGGTGATCTGCACCTCGACGGCACCGTGCGTGGCGATGTCAAGGTCGGTCATCTGATCGTCGGCGAATCCGGCAATATCGAAGGCAAGGTCGAGGCCGAAACCATCGAAGTTCGCGGCCGCATCGTCGGCTCGATCACCGGCAAACAGATCAAGCTGCAAGCCACCGCCTATGTCGAAGGCGATATCACCCATGACCAGCTTGCCATCGATGTCGGCGCCTTCTTCCAGGGCCGCTGTCTGCAAAGCCGTCGGGCTGAACCGGTTACGGTCGCCGCTGTAAGTCCGGCTGCCTCTGCCGATTTTGGCACGCCAAGCCTCAACAGCTACGATATGAATGCACTTTCTGACCTGAAGTAGGCTGAAGCGCACACCAGACACAGCCTTAAAGCCGGGGAGGTTCTCTTCTCCGGCTTTTTTCTTTATTTCCTTTATGCTCATATCCGTATTTAGATTCCCTTCTCATTCGGCGCCTCCTCATGACGGACACACCTCGCAAGCGCCCGCCCCTGACGCTTCCGGCATTCTGGTTCATCTTCAAGGAAACCATCCGCGAGTGGAACGATGACAAGGTACCGCGCCTGGGTGCCGCACTGGCGTTTTACAGCATGTTGTCCATCGGCCCTTTGCTTCTGATCGTCATCGCCATGGCGGGCCTGGCTTTTGGTCGTGATGCCGTAAGCGGCTATATTTTCGATGAAATCCGCGGCCTGATCGGCGACCAGGGGGCCAGCGCCATCCAGACCATGCTGGCCAGCACCAGCAATCCCAAGGCCAGTTACATCGCCAGCCTGATCGGCATCATTACCCTCGTCATCTCCGCCACCAGTTTTTTCGCTCAGCTACAGGACGCGCTCAATACCATATGGAATGTCGAGGAACGTGAAAACGGCCATTGGACCTGGTTTATACAGAAGCGCCTGCTGTCCTTCGCCATGATAGTCGGCATTGGCTTCCTGTTGCTGATCGCCCTTGTCATTTCGGCCGCGCTTTCCGCCATCAGCGCTTTCTTTGAAGACTACATCCCTATTACCTTCATGCTTCATGTGGTCAATCTGGTGATTTCCTTCAGCGTCATCACCGTCCTGTTCGCCATGATATTCAAGGTCCTGCCGGATGTTCACATCAAATGGCGCGACGTCTGGGTCGGCGCGGCGATCACGGCCATTCTTTTCACATTCGGCAAGTTCCTGATCGGAATCTATCTCGGCCAGAGCGCCTTCAGTTCAGCTTATGGCGCAGCCGGGTCGCTGATCGTCGTGCTGATCTGGATCTATTATTCAACACAGATATTCTTTCTGGGCGCGGAGTTCACCCAGGTCTATTCACGTTACATGGGTGCGCAGATCATCATCAAGAAAGGCCGCCGCAAGGAACCGGCACACCTGACTGCGACCGCGCATCCGGAAGCGGCCGCTCATTCCGACGTCGTCAATATCGCAAAAACCGCTACCGGCAAGGAAGCGGCCACGCCAGAGCTTTAGGCGCCGCCCCCATCACGGGTCACACCAACGCGCTGAGCCAGTGACGCCCCCATGAAGGCATCAAGATCACCATCAAGAACGCCCTGGGTATCCGAGGTTTCGACATTGGTGCGTAGGTCCTTGACCATCTGGTAGGGTTGCAGGACATATGAACGTATCTGGTGTCCCCAGCCGATATCGGTCTTGGAATCTTCCAGCGCCTGCTGCGCGGCTTCGCGCTTCTGCAATTCCTGCTCATAGAGCCGCGCCCGCAGCATCTTCCAGGCCTCGTCACGGTTCGCATGCTGCGAACGGCCGGCCTGACAGGCAACGGCGATTCCGGTGGGAATGTGTGTCAGGCGTACAGCCGAATCGGTCTTGTTAATATGCTGACCACCCGAACCGGAGGCCCGGTAGGTATCGGTGCGGACATCAGCCGGATTAATGTCGATGACGATCGTGTCGTCGACCACCGGATAAACCCAGACCGATGCAAACGAGGTGTGCCGCTTGGCATTGGAATCGAACGGTGAAATCCGCACCAGTCGGTGGACGCCCGCTTCGGTCTTCAGCCAGCCATAGGCATTTTCGCCCGATACCTTGAGTGTGATCGACTTGATGCCGGCCTGTTCGCCCTGGGTTTCTTCCTCAACATCAATCGACATGCCATGCGCCGTGGCCCAGCGCGTATACATGCGCAGCAGGATGCCGGCCCAGTCGTTGGACTCGGTGCCGCCGGCTCCGGAGTTGATTTCGAGATAGGCGTCATTGCCATCGGCCTCGCCGGATAGCAGGGCTTCCAGCTCAGCCCGGCCCGTGCGGGCCTTCAGGTCTTTCAGCAGGCTGCGCGCTTCCTCGACCAGGCTTTCATCGCCTTCCATATCGCCCAGTTCAGCGAATTCGATGGCGTCCTTCAGCTCTTTTTCAATAGAAAGCACGGACTGGACGGCTACCGCAAGCTTGTTGCGTTCGCGCATAAGCGTTTGCGCGGCTTCTGGCTTATCCCATAAAGTCGGGTCTTCCGACTTGGCATTTAATTCGTCGAGACGACGCAGGGCGACATCCCAGTCAAAGACGCCTCCTGAGCAGTCCGATGGACTGCTCGATCTCGGAAGCAGACGCTTCGATATCCAAACGCATAATAATTTTCCTAAAAAGTGTGTCGGCGGGTTTACAGAGACCCGCCGATGCTTGCAAGTTGTTTGGCAAGCCTAATAGAGTGTACCTGTTGCATCCTGTTTGTTCTTCGGCGGAGGTGGCGGTTCTTCGGCCGGCACAACCGTTACCGGGCCACTGATATCGCCGTCATCGGACCAGGTATTAAGGTAAGGCTTGGGCCCATCGTCTTCGACCGGCGCCGCCGTATATTTCGGCTCGGTACCAGGCTTGAAGGCTTCTTCAATGCCCCGCACCGTCATATACACGGCATCCTTCGGCTTGTTGAACTCGCGATTCGGTTTACCGGCATTAGCGTTTTTCATGAAATCAATCCAGATCGGCAAGGCCGCCACTGCGCCGGTTTCATGATTGCCGAGCGAACTGTTGTCATCGAAACCAACGAAGACGCCGACAACAATTTCAGCGGTATAGCCAACAAACCACGCGCTGCGGTAATCATTGGTGGTTCCGGTCTTGCCGCCCATCGGAATGCCGAGCGGGCGCGCCGCCGCACCTGTGCCGCGCTGGATCACGCCCTGAAGCATTGAATTGATTTCATAAGCCGTGATCGGATCGAGCACGACATCTCCCTGGGGCGACAGACGCGGGCTTTCCAGGCCGTCAAAATCGGCCGTACAGGCGGCCGGACAATTGCGTTCATCCGCCTTGTAAACAATCTTGCCGTTACGATCCTGCACCTCGTCAATCAGGTGCGGTTTCACCTTGCGGCCGCCATTGACGAAAATCGAATAGGCGTTGGTCAGGCGGTACGGATTGACTTCACCCGCACCGAGCACCATCGACATTTCCGACGGCATCTTGTCGAGGACGCCAAAATTGACGATACCCTGGGTCACTGGCTTGATGCCGACCTTTTGCGCCAGGCGTACCGTCATCAGGTTGCGCGACAATTCCAGACCGCGCCGGATCGGCTGCATACCAAGATAGTCATGCTCATAGTTTGACGGCGTCCACATCTTGCCATCACCGCCCATCATGCTGATCGGACCGTCATCGATGATCGAGGCCGGCGTGAAATCCTTGGACAGGGCCACGGCATAGACGAACGGCTTGATCGAAGAGCCGGGCTGACGCAGAGCCTGGGTGGCGCGATTGAACTTCGACAGCGAATAGCTGTAACCGCCGACCATAGCGACGATACGGCCAGAATAAGGATCGATGGCCACCAGGGCGCCATTGACTTTCGGCACCTGCCGCAAGCGATAAACGCCCTCTGAGGCTTTTGAAATATATACTAAATCACCGGCCTTAAGAGTGCGGGTCGCCTGCGCCCAGGCCAGGTCATCGGCGCGGATCACACCGTGACCACCATCGATTGCGCGAACCGAACCACTGCTTTTCTCGAACATCCCAACCTGCCAGTCAGGGCGTTCGGAAGGCGCCCGGCGCGATTCCGGCAGGTTGCTCTCTGCTTGCAGAGCCTCGGTTTCCCATTTGTCGGTGACCGGAATATTACCCCAGGCGCCACGCCAGCCGTGCCGGCGGTCATAGACTTCCAGGCCATCCATCAAGGACTGACGGGCCATGGTCTGGAGCTTGGGGTCCAGAGTCGTCTTGACGTAATAGCCTTCGGTATAGATGGCGTCGTTGAACAGCTTCTTGGCGCGCAATTCCACTTCGCTGACGAAATAATCGGCGTCCTGGTATTTGGCGCGGCGCGGCTTGTCCTGAATAACCAGATCATCCTGCATGGCGGCGGCGGCTTCTTCGCGCGTCACCCAGCCGGCCTTGGCCATTTCACCCAGCACCCAGTTACGACGGGCAATGGCGGCCGCCTTGTGCGTCGATGGCCGGTAATTTTCCGGTCCCTTGGGCAAGGCGGCCAGAAAAGCCATTTCACTTAAGGAAAGTTGATCCAGCGACTTGCCGAAATAGTTGAACGCGGCAGCGCCCACACCATAGGAGCGGTAACCGAGATAGATGTCGTTGAGATAGAGTTCGAGGATCTGTTCCTTGGGCAGGGAGTTTTCCAGCCGGCGGGCCAGAATGACTTCCTTGAGCTTGCGGCCTACGGTGCGCTCATTGTTCAGCAACAGATTCTTGGCGACCTGCTGGGTGATGGTCGAGCCGCCCTCGAACCGCCGGCCGCGCAGCAGGTTAAAGACATTTTTAGCCATGGCGCGCGATACGCCGCTGACATCAACCCCGTTATGCGTGAAGAAATTACGATCTTCGGCAGCCAGAAAGGCCTGCGTCACCCGCGTCGGCATCCGGTTGAACGGCACATAGATGCGACGTTCCTGACCGTACTCACCGATCAGGGTGCCATCCCAGGCAAAAACGCGCGCCGAAGTGACCGGGTGGAAATCGGCCAGTTCGCTGCCGTCGGGCATGTCATGGAACAGCCACGCGGCATAGATGGCGACCGCGAAGCCCGCAATGGCCACCGCGCTCATCACGACAACGCCTGCCATGGCGAACCAACGTTCAGATGACCTTAGCAAACAACCTCCAACCAACCATCCGAGGCTGCTCCAAGCTTCCAAGCTTTTAGGGCTTGGCCAGGGCAAAGCCCGTCGCCGCATGTGCGGCGAGCCTGCGCGGCCTATGAGCGCATTTATCTACATCTAGCAAAGACGGACGCCAAGGCAAAGCCATTCGGTGAAATTTCATCGGCCTGTGTCCGGAACGATCCGCAACGACCACAACAGGGGATAAGTCATAGTAAAAAGCCCCGCCGTTACCGGCAGGGCTTTCATATTTTCAATGGTTTGCGAGCGCCTGTTAATTCAGACCGGCAAACGAGGCATACTGGACGCTGTTGTCGAAATATTTGTCGATCGCCCTGGCCACCTGTCCCATCATCACGGCGCGATGGCCCGAATCGTTGAGCAGGGCTTCATCCTGCGGATTGTTAACGAAGCCCATTTCCAGCAGCACAGCCGGCACGTCGGGCGCCAGCAGGACCACGAAACCGGCCTGGCGCTGGCTGGTCTTCAGCAAGGGTGTCGAGGCGCCGATATGGTCCATGACAAGCTGAGCGAAGGTGGCGGAACGGTTCTTGGTGGCGCGTTGCGTCAGGTCGATCAGGATGCGGCTGACAATGGCATCGGCCGGCGGTTCGCCCTGAGACCAGTCGCCCTTGACGAGCGCCTTTTTGGCGGCGCGTTCGGTACCGGAATCTGACAGGGTATAGATAGAGGCGCCGCGGGTATTGCCGTCACCGCCGGAATCCGAATGCAACGAAATGAACAGGTCGGCATTGGCCGAGCGGGCGATGCGGACACGCGCCGGCAGGTCGACGAAGCTGTCGGTGTCGCGCGTCATGATAACTGTATAACGGCCGGTCTTTTCCAAAGACGAGCGCAAAGCCTTGGCTGCTGCCAGGTTGACGTCCTTCTCCCAGGTCTTGCCACCATGGGCGCCCGGGTCCTTGCCGCCATGGCCAGCGTCAATAACGATGATCTTCTTGCGGTTTTTAGGCGAAACCGTCTGGACAGACGCCTGCGGTGCGGCCGTGACAACCGGCACGGAAGCCAGGAGCTGGGTGGCGGCATCCGTCCCCTTTTCCATTCCCTGCGGCACAATATCGATTACGTACCGATAGACACTGATGCCGTCGGCCGGCGGCAGGAGGAAGCGACGATAGATTTTCGCACCGGACTTGAAGTTGAGCTTGATGCGGACGCTGCCGGCCATGTTTTCCAGCTTCCAGTCGCTGACCAGCCCCTGTCCCTGCCCCGCCATGCCCTTATCAAGATCGATATCTGGCAGAGCGATGACCTGGCGGTCCGTTGCGCTGTCGCGCGTGACAATCTTGGCGATGACGGACTTTTCAAGCTCGATGACGATCCGGGTCTGCGTGGCGTCCCCGCCCAGGCGCACCTTGACCACGTCGCCGCTTTGTGCCGCCGCGGGCTGCGCAACAAGGACAGACGCGCAAACGCAGCCTGTAAGCGTTATCGCCTTCAGGATTGCCTTTGCACTGGAAAGGGCGTCAAACCGTCGAAACATTCACTACTCCACGCACCACATTATGTGTGTTTTCTTACCGGCATTCTCCGGCTGTCCCGTCATATTGCCACACGGATGTAGAAATACGATTAAAGGGTACGGTTACCTTTCCATTACTGAATATGGTTGCCATGTGGTTAAGGATGGGCGCCGGCGGTAAAAATATGTCGCGTTCAAACGGCTTAAAAAGGACACACGAAGAATTAGATTGACGTATCCGGGTTTTTGCGAACATGTGACAAATGGGTATCGTCCGTCATGAGTCCGGCCTGAGCGCAGACTTTTCGCCGACTGATTATGACGAACCCTTGTGATAACGGCGCCGCGCGCCTATCTCGCCTTCATGCTCGTTCCGGTACACACCGGAGAAGTGGAAGCGCTTTTCGCCCGGAACCCGCATCGCACTTTTATACAGTTTGCGCGGCCATATGGCGCGCGGATATTGCGTTTGGAACAATACCTTATGGGCTGCGCCTTGAGCCTCAACCGCTATCAACCGAAGACAGATGCCCTAAACGTCGTCCTCGCCTGCGCGCGCCTTCTTACCCCCTATCAGCGCCACGCCATTTTCCCCGCCCGGACCACGGTCTTGCGGCTGGATGCGTCCGAGCGCTCCGGAGATACCCTTAATGTCAAAGACAATGTTAATCGACTCGACGCATACGGAAGAGACCCGTGTCGTCGTGATGAACGGAAGCCGCGTCGAAGAGTTTGATTTCGAAAGCCACGCCAGAAAACAACTCCGCGGCAATATCTATCTTGCCAAGGTTACACGCGTAGAGCCCAGCCTTCAGGCGGCGTTCGTCGAATATGGCGGTAATCGCCATGGCTTTCTGGCCTTCAACGAAATTCACCCCGACTACTACCAGATCCCGGTCGCCGACCGCGAGAAGCTGATGGCCGAGCTTGCCGCCCAGGCAGCCGCCAACAATGGCAATGGTCATTCCGACGATGACGAAGAGTCCGACGAAGACGACCACAGCCACGACGACGACCTGCCGGATGAAGAGCGCCGCCTGCGCCAGCATCTGATCCGTCGCTACAAGATCCAGGAAGTCATCAAGCGCCGTCAGATCCTGCTCGTTCAGGTCGTTAAGGAAGAGCGCGGCAACAAGGGCGCTGCCCTTACCACCTATATGTCGCTGGCCGGCCGCTATTGCGTGCTGATGCCGAACACGGCGCGCGGCGGCGGCATTTCGCGCAAGATCACCAATACCTCTGACCGCAAGCGCCTGAAAACACTGGTGCAGAGCCTCGATGTGCCGCACGGCATGGGCCTGATTGTCCGCACGGCCGGCGCCAAGCGCACCAAGCTGGAAATCAAGCGTGACTACGATTACCTGCTGCGCGTCTGGGAAACTATCCGCGAAACAACGCTGAAATCGAACGCCCCGGCGCTGATCTACGAAGAAGAAGACCTGGTCAAGCGCGCCATCCGCGACCTGTTCGACAAGGATTTCGACGGCGTTCTGGTCGAAGGCGAGGATGGTTATCGCTCCGCCAAGGACTTCATGCGGATGATCATGCCGTCCCAGGCCAAGAAGATACAGCTCTACAAGGCCAATACGCCCCTCTTTGCCCGTTATGGCGTCGAGGACCTGATCTCGAAGATTTATTCGCCGGTCGTGCCGCTCAAATCGGGCGGCTATCTGGTTATCAACCAGACCGAAGCCCTCGTCGCCATCGACGTCAACTCCGGCAAGTCGACCAAGGAACGCAATATCGAGGCCACGGCCTTGAAGACCAACATGGAAGCGGCCGAAGAATCCGCCCGCCAGATGCGTCTGCGCGATCTCGCCGGCCTGGTTGTCATCGACTTCATCGACATGGATGAATCGAAAAACAACCGCGCCGTCGAAAAGAAGCTGAAGGATGCGCTGGCCGAGGATCGCGCCCGCATCCAGATGGGCAAGATTTCCGGCTTCGGGCTGATGGAAATCAGCCGCCAGCGCCGTCGTACCGGTTTCCTGGAAGGCACGACGATTGTCTGCCCGCACTGCGAAGGCCAGGGTCGTATCCGTTCGGTCGATTCCGCCGCGCTTTCCGCCATGCGCACCATCGATATGGAGGCCATGCAGAATGGTGCCGGTGCCATCACGGTCAAGGTGCCGATGGATGTCGCGCTCTATATCCTTAACGAGAAGCAGGTGCATCTCTCGAAGCTGCGCCTCGAATGGGGCCTGAAGGTCAATATCGAGATCGATACCGATCTGGGTCACACCGAAGTGCAGATTGTCCGTACGGTCCACGCCGATGAAGTCGATTTCGTCGCGCCGGTTCGCCCCGAGCCCATCGCCTTCGACACCACGCCTGACGTGGCTGAGGAAGAAGATGAGGACGAAGAGGCCATCGAAGCCGAAGACAGCGACGATGATGACGGCGAAAAGCGCGCTGAGCGTCCGGAACGAGGTGAACGCGAAGACCGTGAGGGCGGCCGTAATGGCAAGCGCCGTCGTCGTCGTCGTGGCGGCCGTGACCGCTTCGAATCTGAAGAGCGTGCCGCACCGCCTGAAGCTGTACAAGGCGACGAGGACGGTGAAGACGAAGACGACAATGGCAGCGAGGACAGCCGTCGCGGCCGCCGTCGCCGTGGCCGTCGTGGTGGTCGTCGGGCGGGCTTCGACAGCCGTCCGCGTGAAACCTATAGCTGGGTACGCGCCCGTACGCCGTCGCTTGAAGCGCCCTATGTGTGGATCGATCCGTTCGAAGAGCAGCAAAAGCGTTTCGAACAGCCGGCTCGTTCGGCCGATGCGTCACGCGAAGCCCTTAAGGAAGCCGCATCGCCACAGGCTGCCATTGCCGAGGCCGTAACGTCGGCTCTGGGAGCAGAAACGACGCAACCGACCTCGCTAGTGCCGGAAAATAACGGCGCGCCGTCTGGACGTCGTCCGCGGCCGCGTCGCAACCGCAAGGGCGCTCCCGAACTGATCGTCGACGAAGCCGCTGCGGCCAACGACACCGCGCCCATGCCGCTGACGCCGGACGTCGATGCTGATGCTGAGGCAGCCTTTGCGGCAACCGAACCGCCCATGATCGCGGCAGAAGCAGCAAAGCCGGCGCGTAAAAGCCGTAGCCGCAAGAAGGCCGCCGAAACGGAAACGGGTGAAACGGCAGTGGTGGAAACGCCCGTTGAAGCTGTTGCGGCCCCTGCAAAGACCAGGGCGTCTCGTGCCAGGGCAGAAAAGAAGGTTCTGGAACCCGCCGTCGCCGAACCGGTCATCACCGAGACCATTGCCGTTGCGCCGCCTGAACGCGAAGTGATCCCGGAAGTTGTTGCCGATCCCAACGAGATCAGCGCACCGCCGGAAAAACCGAAACGCGGCTGGTGGCGTCGCTAGGTTTAAAGTCTGAACATCTTCAGGGCGGGCATTGATTAGGATCGGTGCCCGCCTTAGATTTGTCATCCTTACCACCTATTGATTTTTGAATGGGCGGAGTTGAACAGGTCCGAGAATGCCGGCTTTTCATATATTCAGGACGCATGTAGCTCGCATAATGGCCGTCACAGGCCTGATGACCTGCATATGCCTGACGCCAATCGTCGCCCAGGCGCAAAGCATTATCCGCGATACAGAGGTCGAAACCTTCCTCAAGACCAACACACGTCCCGTACTCGATGCTGCCGGCCTGGACCCCGACCGCGTTCATTACTTGCTGATCGCAAGCGACGAGCTGAATGCCTTCGCCACGACGGGCCTGCGCATCGGCCTCAATACCGGCACCATCATGGAAGCCGATAACCCCAACGAATTATTCGGCGTTATCGCCCACGAAACCGGCCACCTGAGCGGCGGTCACATGATGCGCACCGATGAGATCGAACGCGCTGCCCGTGCCCCCATGGCTATTTCTCTCGGCCTCGGCATTGTTGCCGCGCTGGCGGGCGCACCGGATGCGGGCCTCGGCATCGCTGCCAGTTCCAGCACCTTCGGCACCCTGGGCGCCTTGCGCTACATGCAGACGGAAGAATCGGCAGCCGATATCGCCGGGGTGAAGGCCATGGAGAAGGCGGGTATGTCGGCCAAGGGTCTGGTCGACTTCTTCTACAAGTTCCGCAACGTCGAAACCTTCAGCAATGCCGAACGCTACCAGTTCTTCATCACTCACCCGCTGTCGCGCGAACGTATTCAGGCTACCACGCGCCTCGCCCAGTCGCAGCCGCATTACAACACGCCGGACAACCCGGAAACGATCAAGGAGTTCGACATCATCAAGGCCAAGCTGTCCGGCTTTCTCGATGATCCGCTCAAGACCTATCAGAAATACCCCGAAACCGACACCTCCTACCCCGCACGATATGCGCGCGTCATCGCCACCTATAAACGCGGCCAGTGGGATCAGGCGATCACACAACTCGACAAGCTGATCGAGGAACAGCCCGACAATGCCTATCTGTGGGAACTGAAGGGGCAGATATATTTCGAAACCGGCCGGGCCGCCCTCGCCGTGCCTGCGCACCAGAAATCGGTCGACCTGATGCCAAGGGCACCGCTGTTGCAACTCAACCTGGGTCAGTCCCTGATCGCTGTCGGTGACAAGGACAGCCTGAATTCGGCTGTGGCTCATTTGCAGGAATCGATCAAATACGAGGACGACGATAGTTTTGCCTGGCAGCAGCTGGCACAGGCCTATGACGGGTTGAACCAGCCCGGACTGGCGCGTTTATCCACAGCCGAGGCGCAGTTTTACAACGGAGATTATATGGCGGCCCGCACCTCGGCGGTGTGGTCGCAGAAATATCTCGACATCAAATCTCCGGAATACCGCCGCGCCCGCGATATCGTCCTGACCGCCTCCTCGGAAATGGGCATAGATCCCGTTGAACGGGAAACCCTGCGTCGACGCAAAAATTAATGAGAACAAGGCCTTTTTAAGTGAACGAACCCGAAGTAAAGCCCGATAAATCCGCCAATCTGTGGAAAGACCTGTTTTCCCAGGCCAACATTACAACTGCCCTTGCCGTCTTCGCCGTTGTGCTGGCCGGCGCCCCCTACGTGGTGCCGCAGGTACAGGGGTTTATGGTGCGGAAGGGGCTGATGAGCCACCCCGCCATGTTGTATGAAGCCAGCGCCGAGCTGAACGCGCAAAACGAAGCCGACAAGGCGAAGACCATGGCCACGGCAATCAAAAGCAAACACGCCTCACTGTTCAACGACAAGAGCGATCCGGTCCTTGGCAATCCGAACGCCAAAATCAAAATCGTTGAATTCCTGGATTACAACTGCGGTTACTGCCGCGCCGCTACGCCGGTGCTCAAGGATTTCCTGGCGAAAAACCCGGATGTTGCCATCATCATCAAGGAATATCCGGTCATCAACCAGAATTCGCGGCCTCTTGCAGCCTTTGCGCTCGGTGCGGCCCAGTCCGGCAAGTATGAAGCCGTTCACTACGCCCTGATGACGGAACAGGTTGGCAGCGAAACTGAAATGACGGCTCTTTTGGGCAAGCTGGGCCTTGATCCCGCCTCTGTCAGGGCGGATGCCGCCTCGGCCGAAGTCAAGGCTCATATCGACCGGGTATTGCAACTGGGGGCCGACCTCAGCATTACCGGAACGCCGACCTTTATAATCGGCGATACGGCAATTGATGGCGCCAAGCTCGAAGACCTGGAAAAAGCGGTCAAGGCCGTACGTTCCCAACTCAAACAGGGTTAGTTTTCAGGCCGTATGCCGACCACTTCATATATACCAAGGTCGAACTGCGCTATTTTAGCGATCTGCTCAAGAGTCGTCGTGGACGTCGCGCCAATACGCATGGCCTGATAATCTTCGAGACTACGCCATTGCGAATATACCGCGACCTTGCCCCCATCGAGGCTACGATGAAATGTAGCTGAAATGAAGCCTGGCGCCCGACTGACACCATCGTCTGTCGCCGCCATGATCAGTTCGATGAGATACGCCTGATTTTCCGGCTCGACAGTGAACACATTGATAAGGGTGAGAAACGGCTGATTGGAGCTGATTTCCGGCATAGTACTTCCTAGATCAATCCTGCCAGAGGCGAAGACGGATCGGCGTACAGCTTTCGCGGCATCCGTCCGGCCAGATAGGCTTCCCGCCCCGCGATGACCGCGTGCTTCATGGCGCGCGCCATGCGGATCGGGTCTTTCGCTTCGGCGATGGCCGTGTTCATTAATACCGCGTCACAGCCCAGTTCCATGGCCTCGGCTGCTTCGGACGCGGTGCCAACACCGGCATCGACCAGCACAGGCACCTTGGCATTCTCGATGATGATCCGCAGGGTCACCGGGTTCTGAATGCCCAGGCCGGAGCCGATCGGGGCCGCCAGCGGCATGATGGCGGCGGCACCGGCCTCTTCCAGCTTGCGGGCATAGACGGGGTCATCCGAACAATAGACCATGACGTCAAAGCCGTCTTTCACCAGCAGCTTCAATGAACGCAACGTCTCTTCCATATCCGGGTAAAGCGTCTTCGGATCGGAGAGGACCTCGAGCTTGACCAGGTTCCAGCCGCCCGCCTCGCGCGCCAGGCGCAGGGTGCGAACGGCATCCTCACCTGTAAAGCAGCCGGCTGTATTGGGCAGGTAAGTGAATTCGTCCTGTTTGACGTAGTCCATCAGCATCGGCTGGCTCGGATCGGTCAGGTTGACCCGGCGCACAGCCACGGTCACGATCTCGGCGCCCGATGCGCGCGCTGCCGCGGCGTTCTGGGCATAGTCCTTATATTTGCCGGTACCGACGATCAGGCGTGACGTAAAAATGCGGCCGGCCACGCTCCAGGTTTCCGGTGCCAAAGATAAGTCGTCCATTAACCGCCTCCTACAAAATGAACTATTTCCAGCCGGTCACCTTCATTGATCTGGGTCGCCAGATAGGTAGACCTCGGCACAATTTCGAGATTCTTTTCCACGGCCACCTTGCGGCCGTCCAGTCCCAGATCCTCGATAAGCGCCGTCAGATTGGAGGCCGTAACCTCCCTTTCTTCGCCATTCAACAGAATTTTCACCATTTTTACGCCATTTTCCGCCGAAACTGACGCCAAATAGCATCGTCCGGCTTGTGAGCCCATCCGCGACACGTTACAAGAGCCGCTTCGCGCTTTTTCGAAGGTTTCATGTCTAAGCCCATATATGTCCTCAACGGCCCAAACCTCAACCTCCTTGGGGTACGCGAGCCGGAAATTTATGGCCATGACACGCTTTCCGATATCGAATCGCGCTGCCAGGCCCTGCTGGAAGGCACGGGCCTCGATCTCGTCTTCAGACAAAGCAATCATGAAGGCGAACTGGTCGACTGGATTCAGGAGGCCCGCACCGAGGCCTGCGCTCTGATCATCAATCCAGCGGCCTATACCCATACTTCGGTTGCGCTTTACGACGCCCTGAAAGCGTTGAGCCTCCCGATCATCGAATGCCATCTCTCCAATCCCCACGCCCGCGAGCCATTCCGGCATCACTCATATGTGTCGCTGGCAGCTAAAGGGATTGTTGCAGGATTTGGTTCCATTGGTTATGAACTGGCCATTCGCGCCGTTTTGTCCCTCGTTAAATAATAGAGTCTTTGTTTTCAAGACTTTGTACAAGGTTATCACATGACGACTCCCAAAGCTCCCGCCGCCGATCCGATCGATCCCAAACTGATCCGCAAGCTGGCTGACATCCTAAAGGAAACCGAGCTGACCGAGATCGAGGTCGAGCAAGGCGACCTGAAGATTCGTGTGGCACGCCAGCTGACGGCCGCGGCCAGCGTCTCCTATGTTCCCCAGGCGGCTGCGCCCGTGGCCGCCGCTCCGGCGCCTGTTGCCGCACCCATTGCTGAAGCCGCCCCCGCCGCGGCCGCGGCACAAGTGGTCAAGGATGCCATCAAGTCACCCATGGTCGGCACCGTATATCTGCAGGCCCAGCCAGGCACCCCGCCCTTCATCAAGGTCGGCGACAAGGTCAAGCAGGGTCAGACCCTGCTGATCATCGAAGCCATGAAGACCATGAATCCGATCCCTTCGCCGCGCGAAGGCACTGTGGCGCAAATCCTGGTCAACGACGCGCAACCCGTCGAATTCGGCGAAGCTCTCGTCGTCTTCGAGTAAGACCAGATGACCAGCAAGACGTTTGACAAAATCCTGATCGCCAACCGCGGCGAGATTGCCCTTCGGGTCATCCGTGCCGCCAAGGAAATGGGCATCGCCACCGTGGCCGTCCACTCCGAAGCTGACCGCACGGCGATGCACGTCCACCTGGCGGATGAATCCGTCTGTATCGGCCCGGCGTCAGCCTCCAAGAGCTATCTCAACATCCCGTCGATCATCGCTGCCGCCGAAATCACCGGCGCACAGGCGATCCATCCGGGCTATGGCTTCCTGTCGGAAAATGCCCGCTTCGCCGAAATTGTCGGGGCTCACGGCATGACCTTCATTGGGCCCAAGCCTGAACACATCCGCATGATGGGTGACAAGATCACCGCCAAACAGGCCGCCAGGGATTCAGGCATTCCGGTAGTGCCTGGTTCGGATGGCGGGGTTTCGACGGTTGAAGAAGCCATGGAAGCCGCCGAAAAAATTGGCTTCCCGCTGATCATCAAAGCCGCTGCCGGCGGTGGCGGACGCGGCATGAAGGTTGCCAAGAACCGCGAATCCCTGGCCGAAGCCGTGCTCTCCGCCCAGACTGAAGCCGCCGCTGCTTTCGGCGATGGTACGGTCTATATGGAACGCTATCTCCAGAAGCCGCGCCACATCGAAATCCAGGTGATCGCCGACAGCCATGGCAATGTGGTGCACTTGGGTGAGCGCGATTGCTCCCTGCAACGCCGTCACCAGAAGGTGTTGGAAGAAGCCCCATCGCCAGTGATCGATGAAGCCGCACGCGACAAGATCGGTATGATCGTCGTCAACGCCATCAAAAAGATCGGCTATCTCGGCGTCGGTACAATCGAGTTCCTATATGAGGATGGGGAGTTCTTCTTTATTGAAATGAACACCCGCCTGCAGGTCGAGCATCCTGTGACGGAATATGTCACGGATATAGACCTGGTGCGCGAACAGATCCGCATCGCCGAAGGCCTGCCCCTGTCCTTCACACAGGACGATATCAAGCTGCGCGGCCATTCGATCGAAGTCCGTATCAACGCCGAAAACGCCCGCACATTTGTGCCGTCGCCCGGTACGGTCACCGATTTCCATGCCCCTGGCGGTCTCGGCGTGCGCCTCGATTCGGCGATATATAATGGTTACGCTATCCCGCCCTATTATGATTCTCTGGTGGGTAAGCTGATCGTGCATGGCCGTGATCGTTCGGAAGCCCTGGCTCGCCTGAAGCGTGCCTTAGGCGAAACCGTCGTGACCGGCATCGACACGACTATTCCGCTATTCCTCGACCTGCTGCAGGAAAAGGATATCCAGACGGGAGATTACAATATCCACTGGCTGGAGAACTGGATCAAGGCGCAGGAAGCCCTCGCTAATCCGGCCTGAAGCCTTTCCTGAACTGTTCTGAAAAAGCCTTGCGTCTGCAAGGCTTTTTTTGTTCATGGCAGGTTCATTTCGGATGATGATAATATCATGGTTCGCCGATGCCGCGTTTTGGGTTATCATGGACCGCAGTTGCGTGAAAACAGCCTTGGTTTCGTCCATATTGTCACGCATCAACGAATAGTTTTTAGTGATATTATCGCCAAAACGTTGGACAAGATGAACCTGGGTCTGGGGCTATTACCTTTTATTTTACTGACCAGTGCACCGGCGCAGGCAAAGGAATATATCCTGCCGCCGCGCGCCTTCGATGCCTATGTTCTCAAGGACGTCCACATCGAGCCCTATAAACGTCCCCTGTTCGTATTTGGCTACATCACCAACTGGCTCGTCATTCCGATAACGAAAGGCAATTCACCGGATACGGTTCATACGACCTATATCGACAAGAACCAGATGCTGCCCAAGCCTGGCCAGACCTGCGACATCGCCTATCACACCAGTTTCACGGACGGCGCGACCGCGCCTTTCGGGGATGTGCGCACCCCCAACAAAATCATGGACAGTTTCAACTGCAAGACCACTTAAGGTCTTGAACCTTATTGCTTTCTGATTTGCAGGCAGTATTCATGGGCGACAGACTATGGATTCGCCTGACTTTGACTGATTTTACCCTCGACGATTTGATCAATTGCTACCGCACCGGCATTTTCCCGATGTCGGATGCGCGCGATGACGATTATCTGTTTCTGGTCGATCCACCCATGCGCGGCGTCCTTCCGCTCAATGGTTTCCATGTGCCGTCACGATTGGCACGCAAGGTCCGTCAGGACGCTTATACTGTTCGCATAGACACCGCCTTTACTCAGATCATCGAGCTTTGTGCCGAAGAAGCGCACAACCGCACATCGACCTGGATCAGTCATTCCATCCAGGCGCTTTATCAGGCTCTGTTCGCGCGTGGCCTGGCGCACAGTGTCGAGGTCTGGGAAGATGAAACCCTGCTCGGCGGGCTTTACGGTGTCTCTATTGGCGGTGCCTTTTTCGGTGAAAGCATGGTGTCGCGTGCCCGCGACGTGTCCAAGATTGCACTGGTTCACCTGGTGGCGCGGCTGAAGGCCGGGGGCTTCACCCTGCTCGATTGCCAGTTCCAGACCGAACATCTGCGCCAGTTCGGCGTAATCGAAATACCGAAAGCCGAATATCTGGAAAAACTGGCAGCCGCCATAGACCTGAAAACGGATTTCTACGATCTGCCCCGCACCGCGTCGGGCCAGATGGTCATGTCTCTGGTTCAGGTCGCCGCGACCGGCAGGGGCTGACGGCAGCCAATCACCCAGGCATCATAAACAGGATGCTGGATCGGATTCAGGCTGGGCGTGGAGGCGAAGGTCCAGCCGCGGAAGACTTCTTTCGACTTAATGGCCGGCGAGGTATTGGTGGCGGCTACCGGATTGCTGCGTACACGCACATAGGCCATGACATCGTTCATGGCTTCATCATCCGCGGCCGTTTCACATGCCTTCACTGTATAAATCAAACCCTTATAACGAATAGGTTTGCCGATTGGCGCCTCGAAGCGCACGCTTTCCGCTGTCACCTTGTCCAGGGCTTCAATGATCGCCACGGCATAACGCGGGCGTTTCTTGGGTGCATAGCTGACCGCACTCTCGGACGATGAGGACGCCTCGCCTTTTTGAGGCGCATCCGCCTGGGCAACACTGGAAGAACTGGAGGGGACGTAAGGGTGAAGTTCACTCAGCTGCGCGCCCTCGGGATTAACCGGCGTGGCGGCCGGGTTTACACTCTCGGCCGCAGGTTTCGCTTTTTTCTTTTCCGGCACGTAGGGCTTATACTGCACACCATCGACATAGTAGGGCTGTGGATCATAATCCGCGCTGTCGACATAATGCGGGGCCTGACCACCGTCGTTACCCCGATCAGGTGGCGGCACCTGGGCCGAAGCCGGAATGACAACGCAAGCCGCCACAGCCGCCAACAAGGCCCAGCCGGAAACAGTAATGCGTTTCATTCAATGCCTCCTTACGGCTTCCAGGCTTCGTAATCACCCGTCGTCTTCGAGCGCTCGGCCTCGGCATTCATCGAGCCCGGCGGGAACTGCGCATACGGCGTTCCGCTCATATTCGGCAGGTGCGGCTTTTCCCAGGCCTTGCGACGAAGTGGTTCTTCCGACGGAGGCGTATCATAGGTGTAGTGCATCCAGCCATGCCAGTCAGGCGGAATCTTGGAGGCATCGGCATACCCCTTGTACAGCACCCAGCGACGCTTGCGGCCCGCATCATAGGTATTCTTCGCCGTACGGTCTTCATAGTAACGGTTGCCAAACTCGTCCTCGCCAACCTTGCGGCCGCGCTTGCCGACCGTGAAGAGGGTGCCAAGCGTGGCACCGTTCCACCAGGTGAATGAGGGAGCGAGAAGATTAAGCAACCATTGCATCGTGATATCCTTGCGTGGAACCAGTCATGGCCCCTAAATCTGTAGATATCTATAGTGAGACGCCGGGGCAAGGTAAAGCAGGGATGGAAAATATTGTCCGCTGTGGCGCCTTAACACTCAATCAACATATTGTGGATGAATATCTCTTTAGCCACCAGATTTATTGATGCCTTGCAAAATTAACGCTACATCTGGGGATAAGACTTCTTAAATCCAAGGATAAGGCATGTCGTATCTGTCCCCTGCCCTGCGCGCACTCGTTGTCGAGTCTGATCTGGAATTGCGTGAGATAGAACGCCCGAATGGCCTTGCAGAGGTTTTATGCCCGCGCAACCTGACCTCGGTGCAGGCCGAGGCCTGGCTCGACTGGGCCGATTCGCTGCCGCATGACCTGCCGGCAGGGGCAAGCTCCAGCCCTGCTGATCCGGAAACAGAACCTTTTGACGGCGCCGTGGCAGGGTACACCTATCGCCTTGCGCAATGGGGATTACGGCTCGGACATTTTGCCGACGCGAAAATGGCGGATGAATTCGCCGACACGCTGGAGATGACAATTGCGTCGGGACTGGCCGCGCCTGCCATCGGCTTGGCTTCCGGACATCGCGTACATCCAACGGCTGGCGACTGGCTGCCCGATACGGCGGAAACGGCGCCGTTGTATCTCGATGACCATGCCGGCCGAAGCGCCATCACTCAACTCTTGATCGAAGCACGCGCCAGATCCCTGGCCGCCGCGGCGCAGAATAGGCTGGCTCAGGCCCTCGATGACATTACCAGCGCGATTGAACGCTCCGAAGGCGAACAGCGTGCAAGCCTGAAGCACAATCCGACTCTTGCCCGGGCCGCGGCAAAGGCCCGGCGCTTTGGTGCGTCAGATGCCCTGATCGCACGCCAGGTTCAACTCAGCCACGGCATGACGCCGTTGGACTGGTCTCGGGCGCCGGCACACCCCGGGGAAGCACCTCGTCTGCGGGCAGTGATCGGCGAACGCGACCTTCTCGGTGCCGGTGATCCGTCGGCGGTGCAGGCGGCGGAAACCGCGCTGGAAACGGGCGCCCTGCATGTTGTCTTCACACCACAGGATGCAGAGGCAGTAGAGGCGCAGAACCTGGCTGCCCGCGCGGCAATCAATATTGAGCGCTTCTTTTCGGACGATGGCATATTCGCCGTCGAGGCCTTTATTGACGTGATCAGCCTCTGGACTCAGGCGCTTGATATAGAAGCTGCCATTGGCTTTTCCACGTCACTCGCCGATAGTGTTCGCCGGGCGGCTACGCATCCGATCGCCCTGAGCCTCGCCGGTCTGGGCGAGGCCGTGATGAGTCAGGGCCTCAGCCTGAATGATGCGGCGGGTGTCGATCTCGCCACGCATATCTTCGCTCTCTTTGAAGCGGCAGCCGTCCATGCTTCCGCCTCTCTTGCCGCGAACATGGGGGCTTATGCCGCCTTTTCCACTGATAAGGCTGAACAAACGGATCGCCTGAGCCAGCGCCTCTACCGGATCACCGCTCTGAAAGGCCATGCTGACCTCAAATCAGCGGCGCTCGACCTGACACAGACAGCGCTCAAACTGACCAAAAAGACCGGTCTGCGCAATGTGCAGGTCACAGCCCTGTTTGATAATGCCGAACTGGCGTTACGCCTGGGCGCCTCGCTGGGCGACAACGGTGTCGGCGACCTGCTGACGGTCATGGAGACCGAGGACGGCCTTTTTGTGCCAACGATAAAGGCCTGTGTCATCAAAGGATTGGGTGCCATTTCTCATAACTGGGGCGATGTGCGCCGCATCCTGCTGGGCAGCCGCAGTCTGATCGATGCACCTCACATTAATATCGCCTCCCTGAAGTCAAAAGGCCTGAGCGAATTCGAGCTTAATCGCCTGGAAGCCGCCCTCCTCACGTCCTCCTCACTGGCGGAGGTTTTCTCAGTTCGCCACATTGACACGGCCTTTATCCAGGATATCTGGGGGCTAAACGAAAGCGACCTCTCAGATCAGACGTTGAACCTTCTGGAAGTTATGGGTTTTTCGACATCCGAGATTCAAGAGGCCAGCAACCATATTTTTGGTCACAAGAACGCTGAAGCGATTAGGCTGGTATCAGACAAGGCCTATCAGTTGCTGGCCCCGCTTGGACGCAAGGCACAAATTCACCTGCGACAATCTATTGAAAACCTGATCGATGCGCCCGCTACCATGCCTTTTTCCCTTACCTGGGAGCAAGGTGTGCCAGATGTAATGAAGCTCTATTCGCAGGCCGCCAGTTCAGGGTTGCGCGCCATATCGGTGCTACGGGCCGATGCGCCACCCGATTTTTCGCTCGATATCCCCGACATTGAAGAGACGCCGAAACGCCCGGCACCGGAACCGGTCGTCGAAAAGGTCGCGCCACGAGTCATAGAGAAAATCGTCGAGCGCGAACGCACCCGCACCAAGTTGCCCGACCGCCGCAAGGGCTATATCCAGAAGGCTGGTGTCGGTGGACACAAGGTCTATATCCATACCGGCGAATACGAAGACGGCTCGATCGGTGAAATCTTCATCGACATGCATAAGGAAGGCGCTGCTTTCCGATCGCTGATGAACAATTTTGCCATAGCCATCTCGATCGGCCTGCAATATGGCGTGCCGCTGGATGAGTTTGTCGACGCCTACGTCTTTACGCGCTTTGAGCCGGCAGGACCTGTCACCGGCAATGATCGAGTCAAGTCGGCGACCTCAATCCTGGACTATATCTTTCGGGAACTGGCGATCTCCTATCTCGACCGTGATGACCTCTCCAATGCTGATCCGGCCGAATTGAATGCGGATGGCCTTGGTCAGGGCTATTTTCATGGCGACGCCTTGCCGGACACGGATGATGTGCCGAGCAACGCCATGCCGGCTTCGCAATTGATCTCAAAAGGGTTCGCGCGCGGTACCGCGACGGATAATCTGGTGGTGGTTCCCTTTGGTAATCGTAAAAAACCGGAACCAATTAACCCGGCGTTTGAAAAAGATGATGTAGAGGAACGGTAACGGAAGGCATGAACTGGCCCTTCCCTTGCTGGTCTTCCGGCAATATCAGCTAAGGTGTCCTTTTATGAAACGTATTGTCCTGGCTCTGCTGGCCGCTTCCCTTATCAGCGCCCCTCACGCTATGGCGCAAAGCGCCGCGCAGGTATCGAGCGCGCAAAACGGCGCCAACTGCCCGCGCTGCAATCTCTTTCAGGCCGATTTCAATAACCGCACCCTGAAGAACAAGAATTTCGCCGGTGCCCGCCTGCGTCAATCCGATATGGGCCTGGGCATCTTCAATGGCACCAATTTCGCCGGCGCCGACCTCCGTGATATCAATGGATCCGCCGCCCTCTTCGGCCATGCCAATTTCGCGGGTGCCAATCTGAGCAATGCCAACTTCGTCGGGGCCTATCTTGAACACGCCAATTTCAAGGGCGCCATCCTGAGCGGTGTGAATTTCTCCGGCGCCGAAATGGGCTCGGCTGTCGGCCTGACCCAGCGCCAGATGGATCAGACCTGTGGCGATGCGGCGACGGAACTGCCAAGCGGGCTGCGTATTCCTGTGTGCGTCGTTCACTAAGCTACAGCGTGGGATCTGTGGTTCCACAAACCTGGCTTACCCAAAGAAAAACCCTGCCAATCTGGCAGGGTTTTTCTTTGGAAATGATAAGACTTGTGGTCACAGCCCCCAAACCCCATAAGTTAGCTGACCTTGATCGGCATCTGTGTGCGGATGTGCAGTTCCTTTAGCTGCTTATCCAGCACATCAGACGGTGCGCTCATCATCACGTCCTGGCCCTGCTGATTCAACGGGAAGGCAATGACTTCGCGGATAGCCTGCTGCCCGGCCAGAAGCATGACTATGCGGTCGATACCTGGCGCAAGACCACCGTGCGGCGGCGCGCCGTACTTGAAGGCGTTCAGCATGCCGCCGAACTGCGATTCGACAAACGCTTCATCGTAGCCAGCGATCTCGAAGGCCTTCAGCATGATATCCTGTTTATGGTTACGGATCGCACCGGAACACAACTCGTAACCGTTGCAGACGATGTCGTACTGATAGGCCAGAATATCAAGCGGGTCTTTCGTTTGCAGCGCTTCCATCTCGCCTTGCGGCATCGAGAACGGATTGTGCGAGAAGTCGACCTTCTTTTCATCCTCGTTGTACTCGAACATCGGGAAATCGACGATCCAGCAAAACTTGAACTGATCCTCATCAACCAGGCTCAGATCGGTGCCGACCTTGGTACGCGCCGAACCTGCGAACTTGTAGAAGACCTTCGGATCACCGGCCACGAAGAAAGCGGCATCGCCCTGGCCGAGGCCAAGCTGGCCCATGACGGCAGCTGTGCCTTCCTGGCCAAGGTTTTTGGCGATGGGTCCACCCCAGCTGCCCTGGTCTTCCGACCAGAAGATGTAACCCAGGCCCGGCTGGCCTTCGCCCTGCGCCCACGAATTCATGCGGTCGCAGAAGGCGCGCGAACCACCCTTCGGCGCCGGAATGCCCCAGACGGCATTGGCCGGGTTTTCGAGGATACGAGCGAACAGGCCAAAGCCACCGCCGCGGAATTGCTCGGAAACGTCCTGCATCTCGATCGGGTTACGCAGATCCGGCTTGTCCGAACCATACTTGGCGATGGACTCACGGTAAGGGATGCGCACGAACGGATAGGCCGAGACACGTTTGCCTTCGCCGAACTCGGTAAACAGCCCATGCATCAGCGGCTCGATGGCAGCGAACACGTCTTCCTGGGTAACAAAGCTCATCTCCACATCGAGCTGATAGAATTCCAGCGAACGGTCGGCGCGCAGGTCTTCATCACGGAAGCACGGCGCAATCTGGAAATAACGGTCGAAACCGGAAACCATCAACAGTTGCTTGAATTGCTGCGGCGCCTGCGGCAGGGCGTAGAATTTGCCCGCATGAAGACGCGACGGCACCAGGAAGTCGCGCGCGCCTTCCGGCGATGACGCGGTCAGGATCGGGGTCTGGTATTCGAGGAAGCCCTGATCAACCATGCGCTGGCGGATCGAGTGGATGACGCGCGAACGCAGCACGATGTTCTTGTGCAGGGTCTCACGGCGCAGATCGAGGAAGCGGTTCTTCAGGCGGATTTCTTCCGGATATTCCGGCTCACCGAAGACCGGCAGCGGCAGTTCGGCGGCTTCCGACAGCACTTCGACATCCGCGACGTAAACTTCGACTTCGCCGGTCGGCAGGTTGGTATTGATCGTTGCGGCATCACGCGCCACGACCTTGCCATCGATGCGGATCACGCTCTCGGCGCGCAGACGCTCGACCTTGGCGAAACCAGGCGATGACGGATCGAAAACCAACTGAGTCAGGCCGTAATGATCGCGCAGGTCAATAAACAACAGGCCGCCGTGGTCACGCTTGCGGTGAATCCAGCCGGATAGACGGGTCTGAGTGCCGGCATCGGAAGCGCGCAGGGCGCCACAGGTATGGGAGCGATAAATGTGCATGTGAAAGCCGATGGAGTAAGGAATTTCGTTGTGCGGTAGGGCACATGATGCGTTCACAAAGTCAAGCTTTTTGCCGCAATTATGCGATGCGCCTGACTGAATTTACTCACAATTCGTCTTTGGTCGTCCCCGAATATCACTGGCCCGGTCATTGTCATTCAGTCACCGGACTTCTACATTAAGCACATGTCCCTGCAACTGCCTCTCGATCTGGAATCCAGCGACCTCTACAGTCGTGATCATTTCATCGCCACCACGGAACTGGCGGCGACAATGGGCATTCTGCTGCATCCTGAACAATGGCTGAGCCCGCATCTGATCCTGATGGGGCCATCGGGCAGCGGCAAAACCCATCTCGGTCACATCTTCGCGGATCAGACTGGTGGCCGCTTCCTGACGGCCGAAGAGACGCACACGCTCGATCTGACAAACCTGCAGCCCGTGCCGTATGTCATCGATGATGCCGAAAAAGCCTCTGAAGATGCGCTTTTTCATCTCTTCAATCACATTCAAAAAACCGCACAACAGCTTGTTCTTTTAACAGAAAATCAGCCCATAACCTGGAATGTAAAACTGCCGGACCTGAACAGCCGCCTCAATGCCATGCGGATTATCACCCTGCCCGAACCAGACGAGGATCTGCTTGTCGCTATCCTCAACAAATTGTTCGCCCAGCGGGCCATTTCCCCTTCCCCCGATTTTATCGACTATATCGTACGCAGAATGAACCGGTCGGTCAGCGCCGCACAAAAAATTGTCACAGAACTGGAGCATTATGCCAATGGACGTGCGTTTAATCGCGCCCTCGCCAAATCCTGGTTCGATCACGAAACGGATTTGTTTGATGGAAATCCTGTAACGCCGTTCGAAAATCCGCGCTAATATCCCCGCATATTCGATGGTTCTTAAGGGTTTCGCGCAAGATTGGCGGAAACAGACTGATTCTATTGATGAAGCGACTTAAATGATTGATTCGAACATGGCCCTGCAAGCGACATCCACACCGTCCACGACGGAGGACGACCAGACTACGCCGGCCACGAGCCCCTCGCCCTTCGATTTCAGCACCGACGCGCCCCTCGATCCGTCGCTTTATATCAACCGCGAACTGAGCTGGCTGGCCTTTAATCAGCGCGTCATCGAAGAAGCGAAGAACCCGCGCCATCCCTTGCTGGAACGCCTGCGCTTCCTGTCGATTTCGGCCAACAATCTGGATGAATTCTACATGGTGCGCGTGGCCGGCCTGCAGGGCCAAGTACGTGAAGGCGTGCGCGTCCTCAGCGTCGACGGTCATACGCCGCATGAGCAACTGGAAATGGTCAACAGCGCCGCCAGCGAGCTGATGAGCAAGCAGCAAACCATCTGGTCGAGCATCCGCAACCAGTTGCAGGAAAATGGCCTGAACCTGTTGTCGCCCAAGGACGTTAACAAGACGGATACCGCCTGGCTGGAGAAGGTTTACGAGAACCAGCTTTTCCCGGTCCTGACGCCGCTGGCCATTGATCCGGCACACCCCTTCCCCTTCATCCCGAATCTGGGCTTTTCGATTGTCCTCAAACTGTTGCGCCGCAAGGACAACAAGACCATGTATGCGCTGGTGCCGATCCCGACCGGTGTAAAACGCTTCTGGGAAGTCGAAACGACCGTGCGCAAACCGGGTGATACCGGGCCAACGCGCCGCAAGTTCATATCACTGGAAAACTTCGTTTCGCTCTTCCTGCATCAGCTTTTCCCTGGTTTCGATATCGTCTCGCGCGGGCTGTTCCGCATCCTGCGCGATTCCGACATTGAAATGGAAGAAGAGGCCGAAGACCTGGTGCGCGAGTTCGAGGCCCTCATAAAGCAGCGCCGCCTGGGCTCGGTCGTGCGCGTCGAAATCGATTCGACAATGCCGGATGACCTGCGCAGCTTTATCGTCGGCCATTTGCATGCCGCGCCGGAAGATATCGTCAATATCACCGGCATTCTTGGCATGGCCGAAGTTTCGCAGCTTATCCCGCGCGATCGCAACGACCTGAAATTCAAACCGTTCGAGCCACGTTTCCCGGAACGTATCCGCGACAATGGCGGCGATGTCTTCGGTGCCATCCGCGAGAAGGACATCCTTGTCCATCATCCGTTTGAGAGTTTCGACGCTGTCGTGCAGTTCCTGCGCCAGGCCGCCCGCGATCCGAACGTCATCGCCATCAAGCAGACCCTTTACCGCACTTCGAAAGACAGCCCGATTGTGGCCGCACTGATCGAGGCCGCCGAACAGGGCAAAAATGTCACCGCCCTGGTCGAGATCAAGGCGCGTTTCGATGAGGAAGCCAATTTGCGCTGGGCACGCGCCATGGAGCGTGCCGGGGTTCACGTCGTCTACGGCTTCGTCGAGTACAAAACCCACGCCAAGCTGTCGGTCGTCGTCCGCCGCGAAGGCGAGTCCTTGCGCACCTATTGCCATTTTGGCACCGGCAACTATCACCCGATCACTGCCAAGATTTATACCGACCTCAGCCTGTTCACCGCCAATCCGGAACTGGGCCGCGACGCCATGCGCGTTTTCAACTTCATTACAGGTTATGCCCGGCCGGAAATGATGGAGAAACTCTACTTCTCGCCGGTTACCTTAAAACCCGGCATTATCCATCTGATCGATCAGGAAATTCTCAATGCTCGTGCAGGCAAGCCGGCGCAAATCTGGGCCAAGCTGAATGCCCTGGTTGATTCGGCGGTCATCAAGAAGCTTTATGAAGCCAGTCAGGCCGGCGTTCAGATCGATCTTGTCATTCGCGGTATCTGCTGCCTGCGACCGGGCGTACCGGGCGTTTCGGAAAATATCCGCGTCAAATCGATCGTTGGCCGTTTCCTCGAACATGCCCGCATCGTCTGCTTCGCCAATGGCCATGCCATGCCGTCTGACCAGGCGCGCGTCTTCATTTCCAGCGCCGACTGGATGAGCCGCAACCTCGATCGCCGCGTCGAGACCCTGATCCCGATCGAGAATCCTACCGTTCATAGACAGGTACTCGACCAGATCATGGTCGCCAACCTGAACGACGAGGCCCAGAGCTGGTATCTGCAATCGGATGGCACTTATAACCGCACCGATGTCGGCCATCTCGACAAGCCCTTCTCCGCACACGATTACTTCATGACCAATCCGTCGCTCTCCGGTCGTGGCCGCGGTGTGAAAGACCTGCCGCAAGCCTTCGATCACGTTGGAGCACGCAAATAGCCGCTCACAATGAAGTCAACCGCATGCGCGTTTAGAGGCTGGTAAAAGCCTCCTAAACGGGTTAGCGAAGTTTGTTTCGAGCGTGCAAGGCGGGAACGGATACCTTGAACTATAATACCGCAGTCATCGATATCGGCTCGAATTCGGTCCGTCTGGTCATATACCGCGTTGAAGGCCGTTCGATCTGGCCGATTTTCAATGAAAAAGTGCTGGCGGGCCTTGGTCGCGAGCTTAAAACCACAGGCAGCTTGCACCAGGGAGGCATGCGCGAAAGCCTGATCGCGTTGCGCCGTTTCAAGGCCATACTCGAATCCTACGAACTGAAGGACATCCACGTCGTCGCCACGGCCGCCATCCGCGAAGCCGTGGACGGGCCGGATTTTGCCGCCACCATTCTTGATACTACCGGTTTTCAGGTCCGGGTTCTGAGCGGCGCCGAAGAGGCGCATTATTCCGCAATGGGGGTCAAATGTGGTCACCTGGAAGCTGAGGGTGTGGTGGGAGATCTTGGCGGTTCAAGCCTGGAGCTGGTCAATCTCAGCAGCCAGAATGAACAAGGCCTGCGTGGCGTAACCCTGCCGCTTGGCCCGTTTGCTTTGGGCGCGCCAAAGCCATTCGATCTGGAAGACACCTACAAAATTATTTGTGACCGGCTTGAGCCATTGCAAGGCCGTTTTTCCAACACGCAGTTCCACGCCGTTGGCGGCGCCTGGCGCAATCTGGCGCTGATCTGGATGCAGAAACAGAATTACCCGCTACAAGTCATTCAACAATTTGAATTACCGGCGCGCGAGGCACTATCGATCGCCCGGTTGATCGCCAGCCAATCGCCCTCTTCCCTGGAAAAACTGCCGGGCGTATCGAAACGCCGGCTGGAAAATATTGGTTATGCGGCGCTCGTCATGCAGGGGCTGATCGAGGTCCTACACTTCGAGACCCTGTGTTTCTCTGCTTTCGGTCTGCGCGAGGGGCTATTGTTTGAGGCGCTCGATAATCCCCTGAAAGCCGATGACCCCCTGATTGCCGGCTGTGCCTCCCTTGGCCATCGCCTCGGCATAAATGACGATCTCGGCCCGGCGCTGGCTGACTGGGCAATGGAATTCTATGACAGCATAGACAACGCCCTGGTCGAACGCCCTGCCCCACGGCTGATCCGCGCCGCCGCAAAACTATCCGATATCGGCGCGCGTCTGCATCCTGATCATCGCGCCGACCTGGCCTGCGACCAGGTGCTGCGGGCGCCTATTCCCGGCCAGAACCACCAGGAACGCGTCTTTCTGGCCTGCACGATCTTCACACGCTACAGCGGTGATGCGTATACCAAGGAACCGGTTCTGATCAGCCGTATCCTGGGCGAAGACATGTTGAACCAGGCGACTCAGCTGGGTCTTTTGCTCCGTCTCGGATGTGATCTTTCAGCCAAATCCGCCAAACTGCTGGGCCACGCCCATATTCGTCAGCACGAACTGCATCTGATCCTTAGCGCCAAGTCCGGCTGGGAAGACCTGCTGCTGGGCGAACAGACCCGCCGACGTGCCCGTGCGCTGGCCCAGGCGCTGAAGCTCAATCTCAATATTATCACCTACTAGGCTTGCCAGTTTCGCGTTTTGGGCGTTTTCTCTGTTAACCCATATGCAGGAGCCGGTCATGAAGCATGTCACAGTTCCAGTACTCTGCGCGTCCCTGTTTGCCATATCTGCTCAGGCGGAACCCCTCCCGTCCGATATCGCTCAGGCCTATCAGGCCACCGGCATGGTTATGAAAAATGGCCAATGGACGGGCTGCCCGGATGACGAGAATGGCCTGGCCACGATCGCTCCCGAAGACTACCGCGATATCAATGGCGACGGACAGGCCGATCTGGTCATCACCGATAATGGCACCTATTGCTACGGCATGACCGGACAGGGCTTCAGCCTGCTGAGCAAGGCCTCCGGCAAGTGGCAGGTCGTCTATGCTAGCGAGGGCATTCCCACCTTCCTGCCCACCAAGGTCAAGACTTCTGGCGGCTGGCCGGACGTCATGATCGGCGGTCCCGGCTTCTGTTTTCCGGTCATGCGCTGGAACGGCAAGACTTACGTGCTGAACCGCAAGGAAGCCGACAGTGGCGGGAGCTGCTAATCCAGTTCAACCAGTTCGACTTTGGTCCCATTCAGAACCAGTGCCAGTTCCCCCCGCTTCAGACGCAGGGCATCCTCACCAAATACGTTCCTGCGCCAGCCTTCCAGCGCCGGCACCTTGGCATTGTCATCCAGCGCGATCTTTTCCAGATCGGCAACAGTGGCGATCAGTTTCGGCGCCACGCCTTCCTCTTCGCAACGAATGCGCAGCAAGACCTTCAACAACTCGACCACGGACGCCGGCACCTGGATTGGCGGCGCCGATTTTTCTACTTTGGGCGCAAAGGCATCCGGATTTTTGATCACATTGCGAATGATCTCCGCCAGATCGAGGCCGAACTTTGAAGCGCCGAAACCCTTGGAGGTCGAGCGCAGATGGTCGAACGCCGCCGGATCGGTCGGCATTTGCGTGGCGATTTCGTCGATGCCCTCATCCTTCAGGATGCGCCCCCGCGGCATATCGCGTTCCTGCGCCATGCGTTCGCGCCAGGCGGCGACCTGGGCGAAAACGGCCATGTACTTGACAGAATGCTTGCGTGGCTTGAGCCGCCGCCAGGCCTCATCCGGACTGGTGGAATAGAGCGATGGCGAGGTCAGGGCCTTCATTTCTTCCGATACCCACTCCAGCCGGCCTTGCCGTTCGAGGCGATCGCGCAGTTTGGGGAACAACTTGGCGAGGTGCGTCACGTCGCCCAGCGCATAGTGCAGTTGCTGGTCACTAAGCGGACGCCGGGCCCAGTCAGTGAAACGCGAACCCTTGTCGATATCGATCTTCAGCTTCTGGCGCACGAGCGAATCGTAGGCCACCTGATCACCATAACCCGCGGCCATGGCGGCAACCTGGGTATCGAAGACCGGTTTGGGCATGACGCCGAGATTGACGAAGATTTCCATATCCTGGCGGCAGGCATGAAAGACCTTCAGGATTCTTTCATCCGCCAGCACATCGAGAAAAGGCTTTAAATCCAGGTCTTTCGCCAAAGGATCGATAATCGCCGCATGATCTTCGCTGGCCGCCTGGATCAGGCAGAGCTTGGGCCAGTAGGTCGTCTCGCGCATGAATTCGGTGTCGACCGTGATGAACGGGGCGGATTTTATCGCTTCACAGAAGGCGATCAGGTCATTGGTATTTGTAATTGGCGTCATTTTGTAGTTATAGCAAACCCGAATGGCCCCGATACAGGGCAAAGTGATCACAGGAATTTATTTATGTCCGAACCCGGCTCAAAATCTGGCTTAACCTATGCGGCGTCCGGAGTCGATATCGACGCAGGCGAAGCCCTGGTGGATGCCATCAAGCCGCTGGCCAAATCCACCCGCCGTCCCGGTGCGGAGGCCTCGCTTGGCGGCTTCGGCGCCCTGTTCGACCTGCGCGCCGCCGGTTACGATGATCCGCTGATCGTCACCACGACTGACGGCGTCGGCACCAAGCTGAAGATCGCCATCGAAACACATCGCCACGACACGGTCGGTATTGATCTCGTCGCCATGTGCGTTAATGACCTGCTGGCTCAGGGCGCCGAGCCGCTGATGTTCCTCGACTACTATGCCACCTCGAAGCTTGATGTCGATACGGCGAAGCGCGTCGTCGCCGGTATTGCCGAAGGCTGCAAGCGCGCCGGCTGTGCACTGGTCGGTGGCGAAACCGCCGAAATGCCTGGCATGTACGGCAATGATGACTACGACCTGGCCGGTTTCTCGGTCGGTGCCGTCGACCGCAACAAGGTGCTTCCGCGCATGGACGACATGCGCGAAGGCGACGTCATTATCGGCTTGGCTTCGTCGGGTCCGCACTCCAATGGCTATTCGCTGATCCGCAAGGTCATCGAGGTCTCCGGCCTGTCATGGGCATCGGATGCGCCATTCGCCAAGGGCATGTCTCTCGCCCAGGCTCTGCTGGAGCCGACCCGCATCTATATCAAGACCGTCCTGCCGCTGATGAAGGCCGGCCTGATCAAGGGCGGCGCCCATATCACCGGCGGCGGCCTGATCGAGAACCCTGATCGCGCCGTGCCTGATCACCTGACCGCCACCTTCGATTTCGACGGCTGGGAATTCCCACCGGTCTTCAAGTGGCTGATGGAAACCGGCAATATCGACAAGCACGAGATGCTGCGCACCTTCAACTGCGGCGTCGGCTTTGTGCTCTATGTCGCACCGAAAGATGCCGATGCTGTGCTGGCCGCCCTGCTCAATGCCGGCGAAGATGCGTTTATCTGCGGTCAACTGGCAGCAAGGTAATGAACAAGACCAAGGCGGCCATTTTTATCTCCGGCCGCGGCTCAAACATGATGGCGCTGGTCGAAGCGGCGAAGGCACCGGATTTTCCGGCGGAATTTGTCCTTGTTGTTTCCAATGACCCGAACGCCAGCGGTCTGGAATGGGCGGCCGCCCGCGGTATCAAGACCTTCGCGCTGGATCACAAGCCCTTTGGCAAGGATAGGGAAGCGCATGAGCGCCTGATCGATGCCGAACTGCGCGGCAATAGCGTCGAATTTATCTGCCTGGCCGGCTATCTTCGTGTACTGACCCCTTGGCTTGTCCAGCAATGGGAAGGCAAAATGATCAATATACATCCAGCCCTCCTGCCGGATTTCAAGGGCCTGCATACCCATGAACGCGCGCTGGAAGCCGGCGTTCTTGAGCACGGCGCCACAGTCCATTGGGTATCAAGCGGCGTGGATGAAGGCGAAATCATCGCTCAGGCCCGTGTGCCCGTATTGGAAGGCGACACGGCCGATATGCTGGCCACCCGTGTTCTGGCCGAAGAACATCGGCTCTATGCCCAGGCGGTTCGCAAAATCCTTACAAAAATGTAATCCCGGCGGTTACCCGGTTACGCCCGCAACCATGCTATAGGTAAATGGTTTGCATTTTGGGCCCTTGATGATCCGTACCGCCACCATAGTTTTTCTTGCTGCGTTCGTCCTGACTTCGGGTCGGGCCATCGCCGATGAAGGCCTGTGGACATTCGATAATTTTCCGTTGGCGCGGGTAAATGCCGCCTACGGCACAAAGCTCGATAAAAAATGGCTTGATCATCTCCAGGGTGCCAGTGTCCGCCTGAGCTCCGGTTGTTCGGGTGCGATCGTCTCCGGTGAAGGCCTTATCTTCACCAATCATCACTGTGTCCTGGAGTGTGCGCAGGACCTTTCCGATTCAGAACAGGACTATGTTGCCGACGGCTACACGGCGGCGCGCGAAGATGAACGCACCTGCCCCGGCATGATGGCGGAAATCCTGACATCCATTACCGACTATACAAAAGAGATCAATGCAGCGACCGCCGGCCTGACCGGAGATGCCTTCGTGCGTGCCCAGAATGCCACCGCCACCGGTATCGAAAGGGCGGTTTGTGGCAACGAAGATAAAGTGCACTGCGAAATGGTGCCTCTTTACCAGGGCGGCCAGTACAAGCTTTACAAGTACCGCAAGTATTCTGATGTGCGCCTTGTTTTTGCTCCGGAATTTCAGGCGGCTTTTTTCGGTGGCGATCCGGATAATTTCAACTTTCCGCGCTATGCCCTCGATATTGGCTTTCTGCGCATTTATGAAAATGATGCGCCGGTTGAAACACCCGATCACCTGGTCTGGAACACCGAGCCGCCTCGCGAAGGCGATCCGGTCTTTGTCGCCGGTAATCCCGGCACGACCAAACGCCTGATGACCACGTCACAGTTGGAGACCTTGCGCGATGTGGTTTATCCGCCTTTGCAGATGATGAAATCGGAGCTTCGTGGCCGCCTGATTGCTTTCTCCCAGCAGGATGAAGAAAACCGGCGGATCAGCCAGGATGCCATATTTGGCGTGGAAAATGGCTTCAAGGCCATGGGCGCCGAATGGCTGGCACTGCGAAATCCGGCAATGATTGCGGCCAGGGGACAGGAAGAACTCTATCTGAAATCAACATTAACCGGCGCTTTCGCCCTGGAGATCGGCGATCCGTGGAACGAGATCACAGAGGCACAAAAGGCTTATGGCGAACTTTTTTTGCCTTATAATTTTCTTGAAAACACACCCTATAGCTCAACCCTGCTGAACTATGCCCGTGAATTGGTACGGGGGGCCACCGAGCGGCAAAAACCTTCTGCTGAACGGCTGCCAGAATATGCCGATTCCCGCCTGCCAGCGATCGAGCGCGACCTGTTCGCCAATGCGCAGGTGCAGAAACCGCTTGAACAGCTTTATCTGGAATTCCGCTTGTCGAAAGCACGGGAATATCTCGGAAGCGATGCGCCGCAAACGCAAATCCTGCTGGGGAAATCTTCGCCGGAAGAATTGGCGGCATTCCTGGTTGAAAACACCGAACTGGATAATATCGATACCCGCAAAACCTTGTGGGAAGGTGGCATGGCGGCGATCAAGACATCGTCCGACCCCATGATCCAGTATGCCCTGCGCATAGATCCGGCGTCCCGTGATATTCGCCGGCAATACGAGAACCGCGTCACCGGCCCCACGCGCCTTGCCTCGGAAAAAATCGCGCGCGTGCGTTTCAAGACCTACGGCGCCGATACCTATCCCGACGCCACTTACTCTCTGCGCCTCTCCTATGGCCGCATTCAGGGCTGGACGTGGCACGGCACGACGGTGGCGCCTTTCACCTATATGAACGGCATTTATGATCGCGCCACAGGCCAGGCTCCCTATCAACTGCCGCAGTCATTTATCGATGCGCGTGGTAAATTCGATGGTAATACGGTGATGGATTTCGTCACCACGAACGATATCGTCGGTGGCAATTCCGGCTCACCGGCGGTCAATGCCAGAGGGGAGATCATCGGCGCGGTGTTCGACGGCAATATTCATAGCCTCGGCGGTACGTATTTTTATGATGGGACGCTAAACCGAGCAGTGGTAGTTTCTACAGCCGCCGTCAGTGTGGCACTCGATAAGATTTATGACAATCAGGCGCTGTTGACGGAACTCCGAGCTAACTAACGGGGTTTGGGGCCTGCGGCCTCAAATCTGATCTCTTTCAAAGAAAAAGCCCGGTCATTTGACCGGGCTTTTTTTTTGAATAAGGCAAGGTTTGTGGGGTCACGGATCCCACGCACCACTAATTTAGCCGACGATCTGATCTTCGGTGAAGAACTGGGCGATTTCGATCGCGGCGTTTTCATCCGAATCCGAACCGTGGACCGAGTTTTCACCGATCGACAGGGCGAACAGCTTGCGCAGGGTGCCTTCAGCGGCTTGTTCCGGGTTGGTGGCGCCCATGACTTCGCGGTACTTCGGCACGGCGTTATCGGCTTCCAGAACCTGGACAACGACCGGTTCGGCGGTCATCTGGCCAACCAGTTCACCGAAGAAAGGACGTTCCTTGTGAACGCCGTAGAATTCTTCGGCCTGGGCCTGGGTCAGCTTCACGCGGCGCTGGGCGACGATGCGCAGGCCGGCGGCTTCGATGACCGCGTTGATCGCGCCGGTCAGGTTGCGGCGGGTGGCGTCGGGCTTGATGATCGAGAAGGTACGGGACATTGGAAATCCATTTTGTGTTGGTATTTAAAGTTGGCTGGCTTATAGCGACACCCGACGCATTCGCCAACCCGTATTTTCTAAAGTTTTTAAGTCACATGTTGCAGATTACCAACCTGGTCTATGATGCCTATGGCCGCCGTTTTTTTGATGGCGCCACCCTGACCCTGACGCCCGGCACCAAGGCCGGGCTGGTCGGGCTGAACGGCGTTGGCAAATCGACCCTGTTCGGTCTCATTCTCGGCAAATCGCAACCCGGTGGCGGAGAGATCACCACGCCGAAGGGATGGCGCATTGCCTCCGTCGACCAGGAAATCGCCGCCTCACCTAAGCACCTGATCGACGAGGTGCTTGATCTTGATGTCCGCCGTCGCGATCTGCTACTGGCACTGGAAACCGCCGATCCGATGCACCAGGCGGAAATCCACCACGACCTCTATGCCATTGGCGCCGACCGCGCCCCGGCCAAGGCGGCGGAAATTCTCAGCGGTCTTGGCTTTTCCAATGCCGACCTGACCCGCCCGATCTCGGATTTCTCCGGCGGCTGGCGAATGCGTGCGGCCCTGGCCGGCGCCCTCCTCGCCGAACCAGATCTGCTGCTGCTGGATGAGCCGACCAACTATCTCGATCTTGAAGGCGCCCTGTGGCTGGAAGCGCGGCTGAAGCGCTATCCCAATGCTGCCCTGATGATCTCGCACGACCGCGACCTTCTCAATGAATCGGTCGATGCCATCGTTCACGTGGTCGGCCAGCGCCTCGACTATTACAGCGGCAATTACGACAACTATGAACGGATGCGTGCCGAAAAGGCCCGCCTCAACGCTGCCAATGCCGCCAAGCAGGAAGTCGAACGTGCCCACCTGCAGGCCTTCGTAGATCGATTCCGCGCCAAGGCTTCCAAGGCCTCCCAGGCGCAATCGCGCATGAAGAAGCTGGAAAAGCTGCCGCCCATTTCCGCTTCCATCGAAGATCGCGTTGCGCCGTTTATCCTGCCATCACCGGAAAAACAGCTCTCCCCGCCCATCCTGAGACTGGAAGACGCCAGCGTTGGTTATGGCGATACCGTCATCCTGCGCCACATGAACATCCGCCTCGATCCCGATGATCGTATTGGGGTTTTGGGCGTCAACGGTGCCGGTAAATCCACCTTCGCCAAGTTATTGGCCGGCGCGCTGACGGAAAGCCACGGTACGCAGTGGCGGGATCGCCGCATGACCGTCGCCTGGTTCCATCAGCACCAGATCGAGGCCATGGATCCGGAAGATACGCCGCTGGAAATGATCCGTCGTGCCCGTCCGGATGAAACGGAGGCCAAGCGCCGTTCACGTCTGGGCTCTTTCGGCATGGGTGCGCAAAAGGTCGAAACCAAGGTCAAGGACCTCTCCGGTGGCGAACGCGCGCGCTTGCTGCTCAACATGGTGGCGATGGAACAACCGCATCTGCTTATTCTCGATGAACCGACCAACCACCTCGACATAGACAGCCGCCGCGCCCTGCTCGACGCCCTCAACGATTACGAAGGCGCTGTCCTGATCATCACCCATGACCGCTCTCTGGTCGAACTGGTGGCCGACAAGCTGTGGCTGGTCAATGATGGCACGGTAAAGACCTATACCGGCAGCATGGATGATTACGCCAAACTGGTGATCGAACGCGCCAAAACGGCCACACGCGAGGAAGCCCAGGCCGCCGTCAAGGACAAGCCGGCCAACGTCAATTCCAAGGAAGCGCGCAAGGCTGCGGCGGCCGCGCGAAACGCCATTGCGCCATTAAAGAAGAAAGCCGACGACCTGGAACGTCAGATCGAAACGACCACCAACCAGATCAAGCTGCTTGACCTGAAACTGGGCGATCCCGAGCTTTATGCCAGGGATCAGGCGCTGGCCGTAAACCTTGGCAAAGACAAGGTAAAACTGGAAGAGAGGATTGTTGCTCTCGAAGCCGAATGGATGATGGCCGCGGAAGCCTATGAAACCGCGAAGGTCGAAGCCGGCGTTTAACGCGGGATCGTGAAACTGACCTTGAGGCCGCCCATATCGGACGGTTCCAGCCAGATCTCTCCGCCGTGCGCCATGATGATCTTGCGCGCCAGGGTCAATCCCATGCCGACGCCTGGATAGACTTCATCCGTGTGCAGCTTGCGCAGTGGCCTGAAAACATCGTCATAGAACAGGGGGTCGATGCCGATACCATTATCCGAGATGCTGAACTCCCAGAAATCGGCGGTCTTGTCACAGCGTATACGGATATCCGGCGCCTGGTCCGGTTTACGGAACTTGATGGCGTTGTCCAGCAGGGCGAAGAAAACCGTATGCATTTGTTGTGCATCAGCCATGACTTCAGGCATTCGTGGGTAATTGAAGTGTCCCTTGGTCGCGTCGAGTTGCGCCTGCAGTTGCATGTAACAACGCGCCACGACGATTTCGAGTTCGACCAGTGTTCGGTTGCGCGGCACTGTATTAAGGCGCGAAAACGCCAGAAGTCCCTGGATCATCTCACCCAGCTTCTGGCCACTTTCGATGATCAGGTCGAGGTGAAGCTGGTCCTCGGCTTTTTCAACTACCGGCAGGCTTTCTTTCAGTAACTGCGAAAACGCCACCATCGAGCGCACCGGACCCGCAAGGTCGTGCGAGACGATATAGGCAAAGTCCTTGAATTCTTCGGCGGGATCAGCTGGAGCAGTCATGGTGATGTGTCGGGGTTCCTGCATGGCATATCCTCCTTAGGCGTCTATATTCTGGGAAGGCACGCAGGCCAGAAGGAAAAAAAATTGTTCAATCAGTGAAATCGCTTCACGGAACCTGGCAAGGTTATCCGGCTTGATAACATAAGCGTTGGCGTGAAGCTGGTAACTCTTGAGAATATTGCTGCCTGCGCCGGAATTTGACATCACGATTACCGGAATGTGCCGGAAGCGCATATCGCCTTTGATACAACCCAAAACATCCACGCCACTCATTTTCGGCAGGCCCAGGTCCAGCATGATCAGGTCGGGCAGGCGCTTGCCACGGTATTCGCCTTCCTGTTCCAGCATGGCCAATGCCATTTCACCCGTAGACGCGACTGTCAGATTAGCCGCGACATGCGATTCCCTGAAGGCATGAGCAGCCAGCAGCGCATCACCACGATTATCATCCACCAGCAAAATCTCCGCTGGCCTGCCGTCACCTATGAGCTTTTTATCCATGCGTTCAAGACCCGATCGTTTGGGTGGGTATGGACGACGGGCCGCCCCGGATTACCGTCGATTCGTCTTTCACTTAACTCAAGGTAGCATCAAGATCGGCTGCTGACCAACTGAAATACCACGTGAAAACCGGAAATCAGTGTTACCCGCATTTAACCGATTCAATAATCCCGGTCTCGCTGCTGAAAACAATCGTCTGACGATCCGAGCGGTACTCCTGTGTCACGATACAGGTGGAGCACACAACACGGCGCTTGCCCGGTTCAAGTGGAACGGGAATTTCGGTGCGAGGCTTGCCTACAAGTGCCTGCAAGGCACTGGCGCCGCATTGATCCGCAGCCATTGGCTTGTATGTCGGCAGTGGCGGTGGTGCGGGCCGGCTAACGACGGGAGGGTGATAAACAGGCGCCTGCGGTGTTGGCTTGGGTGAAGGCGCCACAGGGGCCTCCGGAGCCGATGTACATGAAGCCAGGCCCATGAAAAAAAAGACAAAAAGTACACTATGTTCATGTAATTTCTTCATTGTATTTTCTCCCAACGGCCTTGTGCATTCTGTTTCCAGTAAGCGAGATCGGCGCCCTCGCCTTTTAATCGTTTCCATTGCTGGCGCGCCCAGCCAAGATGTTCTTCATCCCCGCCCTCGAAGACAACAAGCCCTCTCTGCACAGCGGAAATATCCGGAAAATCCATCGGGGAGACCGAAACATAGACATCTGGCGCGTTGGCCATTTCCCCGGACGTCCCCAGGAGGACGGGCTGCCTCGGCGTCAGTTCATCCCCTTCCCGGCCATGCGCCAGGAAAGATGCCGGGCTATAAGCCCACAACTGGTCATTTAAAACGTCAATCTTGTCATCGTCATGGCCATGGACATAGGCTTTCCAACCTTTTTGCACGACCTTTTCCAGCAGGTCCGGCAAGGCCTGCGAGAGAGGCGTTTTTTCAAGATGGTAAAACCAGATATCCGGCATAGTGCGTCCTAATGCTCGTAAAAGCGCTCAACCAGCTGCGTCAGGGTACGCACGCCAAATCCCGTGGCGCCTTCCGGCACAGTCGGGATGCGCTGCTCATTGGTCCAGGCCACCGGTGCGATATCCATATGTGCCCATGGCACGTTGTTGACGAAACGTTGCAGGAACAGCGCCGCGGTTATCGACCCCGCCGGGCGGCCGCCAATATTGCGAATGTCGGCGATCTTGGAATCAATCTGTTTTTCGTATTGCGGCGGCAGGGGCATGCGCCAGGTATTCTCACCAGCCGCTTTCGAAGCCTCACCAATTCTCTCAGCCAGTTCGTCGTTATTACTGAAAACACCGGCATAATCTATGCCGAGCGCAATGATCATGGCGCCGGTCAGGGTGGCCAGGTCAATCATGAACTGCGGCTTGAAACGGTCCTGACAATACCACAGGGCATCGGCCAGGACGAGCCGTCCTTCGGCATCGGTGTTGATGACTTCGATCGTGGTGCCGGACATCGCCTTGACCACATCACCGGGGCGCTGGGCATTTCCATCAGGCATATTCTCGACCAGGCCGATGATACCGATGGCATTTACTTTCGTCTTGCGGCTGGCCAGGGCGATCATGGTGCCGACCACGGCCGCCGACCCGCCCATGTCCCACTTCATGTCTTCCATGCCCTCGGCCGGCTTGATCGAAATGCCGCCAGTGTCGAAGGTCACGCCTTTGCCGACAAAAGCCACTGGCTGAGCGTCGCCGGCGCCATGCCATTGCATGATGACCAGTTTCGATTCCTTGCGGCTGCCGAGACCGACGCCCAGCAACGAATGCATGCCGAGTTTTTCCATCTCAGCCTCGCCCAGAACCTCGACCTTGAGGCCGGTTGATTCGAGGGCCTTGACACGATCGGCGTAAGACTGCGGATAGAGGACATTTGCCGGTTCAGACACCAGATCGCGGGCGAAGAGAATACCGTCGCGCAGAGCTGCCAGCGGCTCAAATGCGGCTTCCGCCGCCTTGACGTCGTCACAGGCAATCGTGATGTTTTTCAGCGTCGGCGCCTTGTCCAGCTTGGCCTGGCCGAAATATTTGTCGAAACGGTAGGACGCCAGGTGGAAGGCAAGCTTTGCCCGCGCCACCAGTTCGGGGGCATATCCCGTCAGATCAAAACTAACCCCCTCGAACCCGGCGGATTTTACGGCATGGTACAGGCTGGCGGCGATCATTTCCATGCCCGCCTCATCAAGTCTGGCAACATCTCCGCCGCCCGTCACAGCCAGCGCCAGGGCATCAGAGCCAGCCGGGCGGCTGAGCAGTTGAGTCTTGCCGCGGACGCCCTTGAAACCTAGCCCGGACAGTGCGGCTTTCACCTCTTCGACAGCAGTGGGCTGCAATTTGCCGAAGCCATTACCAGCGGTCTCACCTTCTCCAAATATGAGCGCCAGACAGGTATTGGCGGCAGGTTTCGTGGCGAGTGTGATGGCGGGTTGCGGCATGGAATCCTCCGAAGGCAGTGGCCGTTTTGAACAGCGGCAGTCTTAGCCCCTATGCCCCTTTTTACCCGCTGACAGAAGTCTTTTTTGCAACTTTTTTGTTACCGGATTTGCCTTCCGCCTGATGGCTTCTACAGGGTTTCGTTGCCAGACTGTACATAAGTGTTCAATTTTTTTGCACGGCATCCCGCAACAGCTTGTAATTAACTCTGTAAGCAGTCAAAAGGGACGCGAACACGGCATTTGACGAGTTAAACTGAAATATGCGCACACTGGATCGCTACATATTCCGCCAACTGATCTTGCCGGTTGGCGGTGCTGTGGCGGCATTGACGGCCATCGCCCTTCTCAGTCAGTCGCTGACGCAGTTCGATCTGATCGTGGAACGCGGCCAGAACGCCTGGACCTTTATCAAGATCACCCTGCTGTCGATGCCGCAGCTGGCCGGTTTGATTTTCCCCATCGCCCTGTTCGTCGGCACGCTTGTAGCCCTGACCCGGATGCAGGGCGAGCATGAATTCACTGCGGCCTATGCCAGCGGCATGTCGCTGATGCGGGTCGCCTACCCCATCCTGCGCATTGCGATCTACTTCACGCTGATCAGTCTGCTGGTAAACCTGTTTCTCCAGCCCCTGACCAATCGCGCCATGCGGCAGGAGCTGTTCAACGTCAAGAACGACCTGATCTCCAGCCTGGTCAAGGAAGGTGACTTCTCCACCTCCGAATCGGGCCTGACCATTTATGTTCAGAAAATCGAACAGAATGGCCTGCTGCGGCAGATATTCATCCGTACCGACGAACCGGACGGCAAGGATCAGACCTTCGCAGCGCGTGAAGGCCGCATCAAAAAGATCGACGGCAGTTCCATCCTTATCATGCGAAACGGCTCTAACCAGCAGCTCGCCGGCAAGGGCGTGCTCGATCACCTGACCTGGGACGAGTACAGCTTTGACATCACCTCGTATTTCACCAATGACGACTACCTGCAATATAAGGAAGGCGATCGCTATATGCGTGAACTGGTCTTCCCCATTCGTTACGATTACGAAAAAACGGTGTGGCAGAAGTATTATGCTGAAGCCAATGCCCGCATCGCCAATCCTCTATACAACCTGGCCTTCGTCATGCTGGCCATCGTCAGCGTACTGGGCGGACACTTCAGCCGTAACGGCTACGCCAAACGGATCGCCATTGCCGCCGCCGCCGCCGCGGGTACGCGTATCTTCGGCGTGGTTGTGGAAACGGCCAGTGCGTCTGCCTGGATCATCAATATCCTGCAGTATGTCGTGCCCTTGATTCCGGTTTTCATCAGCCTGCGCCTGATCCGCAAGCACGATGGCCGGACAACAAGCCTGCGTCCCCAGGCGACGCAGGCAAAATCCGCCCTGCGGCCATTGTAGGGGGAACGCCATGAACCTGACCAGACCCCAATTCCTTGACAATCTGACCTACCTCAATCCGTGGCGCAAAAGCCGGCTTGAAACCTATATTCTCCAGACGTGCATCTCGGCCTTCCTGTCGGCACTGATGATCGTGGCCGCGCTGATTTTCCTGATTGAATATGTCAGCATTTCCAAGACGCTTGGCGCCAAGGCCGATGTCTCCGGGCTATCGGTCCTTGGATTAATGCTCGAAAAGTCACCGGGGTCCATCCTGGTATTGCTGCCTTTCGCCTTCCTGTTTGGCGCTCTTTTTGCTTTCGTGAACCTCAATCGCCGCAGCGAACTGATCGCCATGCGCGCCGCCGGCATTTCCGCCTGGCGTTTTATTATGCCTGCCACGGTCATGGCCTTTGCTTTTGGTGTTCTGACCATCGGCGTGCTCAATCCGGTCGCCTCTCTTCTCAATGATCATTACGAGCGGGTCACCGCCCAGCTTGATCAGGCGGATGCCCCCCCGCAAGGACCGGCAAACGGCGCCATCTATCTGCGACAAGGCGACGGCCATCAGCAGATCGTCATTCGTGCTGCCAGTCAGGATAGCAAGATCATAGGTCACCTGACAGGCGTCACCTTCTGGATATACGATATCGACGCGAAGGAAGTGCCGATATTCCGCAAGCGGATCGACGCCCAGGAAGCGACCCTGCGTCCAGGTTACTGGCAGTTGCGCAATGCTCAGGAGGCAACTGTTACCGGTCCTCCGACCGCACCATATGACGTGCTGACCATGCCATCGAATCTCGATCCTCAAAAGGCTTTCAAAAAATACGCCTCGACCCAGAGCGTGCCCTTCTGGCGTTTGCCCGGCTTGATTCACCAAAACCGCATATCCGGCTTTTCGACTGCTCTTTATGAGCTAAAACTGCACCAGCTTTTATCGACACCGCTGATGTTCGCGGCCATGACCGCACTGGGCGCCGTATTCAGCTTGCGCCTGATGCGTCTCGGCGGCATGACGGGCCTGGTTATTTCCGGCATCAGCCTTGGTTTCGTCATCTTCTTCGTCAACCAGTTATTTTCCAGCATGGGTAAGGCGGGCGTTATTCCGCTCTTTCTGGCGGGATGGTCTCCGGCAGTTCTGGCCATGCTGGCAGCCATGACCCTGATCGTTTACACAGAAGATGGCTAAACAGGGTAAAGCTTTAAGAGTGTGATTCTATTTGTCCTGTCAGAGGACGTCTTTTTGGTCGGTTTATGCGCCGGTTATGATATATGAACCGATGCGGCATCTTTTGCCGTCGGTCAGCGATTTTTGAATTTGACTACAGGACTGATACGGCAGGCGATGATCAAGCGCTATTCTCACAAGCTGGAAGCAAGCAGGCTGGGTGCGGGACTGATAACCCTGATCGCCATGGGCGCAGGCTGCAGTCACGCCATGGCGCAATCACAGACGCAGGACGATCGCCCGGCAGATGCGACCGCCGGCACGCAACTGCCCCTGGTGCAGGCCGTGGCGATTCCGGCCGAAAGCCGCCCCCCCTACGCCGATGCCAGGCCTGTTCCAAAAATTATACGTACGGAAACCACGCCAGGCACAGATGGCCTGACCCGAGGCACTTCCTATCTGGAGGCTGACAAGGTCATCAACAGCGACGATGACGTCACCACGGCCACCGGCAGCGTCGAACTGCGCCAGAACGGCCGCACCATCCGCGCCGACAAGGTTATCTCCAATTCGGTCACCGGCGTCACCACGGCCGAAGGCCACACACAGACGCTCAACGAAGACGGCAGCGTTCAGTTTTCCGACCGCATCACCTATGATGACAACATGCAGTCCGGATACAGCGAGAACTTCGCCTCGATCGGACGGGACAACACCAAGATATTCGCCCGCCGCCTTGAACAGGTCAGTCCCGATATCAACCGCCTGACCAACGTCATCTATACGCCGTGTGCGCTGTGCGTGAAAAACGGCGAAACCCAGAACCCGACATGGTCAATCGAGGCCGGACAGATCACCCAGCGTAAAGACAAGAAGATGGTCTTCTACAATAACGCTGTTGTGAAGCTGAAAGGTGTGCCTGTTCTTTACGCGCCCTACCTCTGGACGCCCGATCCCGAACTTGAACGCGCGTCGGGTTTCCTGCCGCCGAAAATTTCGGCCGACCAGAAACGCGGCTTTTCTTATGAACAGCCCTATCTATGGTCGATTTCGCCCTACCAGTACCTGATCGTCAGCCCGCAATTCAATGCCAGCGTCAATCCGCTGCTCAATCTTGAATATATGCGCCGGTTCTACTCCGGCACCCTACATATCCGCGGCGGCTTCACCAACGAAGCCTTCTTTGATAATGACGGCGATCGTCATGGCGCCTCCGCTACCCGTGAATATCTGCTGGCCGATGGTGCCTTCAAGATCAATGATGACTGGCGCTGGGGCTTTACCGCCCAGCATGTCAAGGATGAAAGCGGCAGTCCCAGGGGCGATTACGCCAACTTCTTCGAGCGCTATAATATCGATGGCGCCTTTGATCAGGTTGGCGATCTGTCGGTCGATTCCCGTCAACTGATCAATCAGTTCAATGTGACGCGGCAGGTGTCAAACGCCTATTTCGCCGTCACCATGGCGAATTTCCAGAGCCTGCAAGTCGGCGGCTATCTGGATCCGGTCGATTCCAAGGGAAAGTTACTCAGTTCCTTACAACCCTTCGCAACCAGCTCCGATTTCTTCCCGACCATAGCACCGCAGATCGAAGCCTACTGGTCGCCGCGATCCCGTATTTTGGGCGGCCAGCTGACGCTCTCGGCCAATGCGATTGGTATCTATCACAAACGCCTGGGTAATGTTGCAGGTCTACGGGCCATTGATATTGGCGCACCAGCGGAATCCGACGGCGTAACAGGCTACGACACCAATCGCGTTAGCGCTGGTCTGAACTGGACCGGCGACATGACGAGTTCGAATGGTATCAAATGGGGGCCTTTCGTGGACATGCGCCACGACTACTACAAGGTCAGTGATCTGGATACGACAGGCACTTCAGTAGAAGAGTCCCGCGATCTCGCCACAGCCGGCCTCAACATCAGTTACCCAATGTACCGGAAGTTCAAAAGCTTTACGGCCATTATTGAACCGGTAGCCCAGCTGGCCGTGTCCCCCGACGCACAGGTCAGCCCCTATATCCCGACTGAAGACAGCCAGTCCTTCGAGTTTGACGAAACAACCCTGTTCAGTTTCAACAAATCACCGGGTTTCGATATTTATGAAGCGGGAAGTCGCGCAAGCCTGGGTCTGCGTGGCGAGTTGCGTTTCAATTCAGGCCTTCAGATTGAGGGGCTGATTGGACGGGTTCTGCGCAATGAAGTCGAATCGCAATTTCTGCAAATCGTGAAACCAAACGGCAGCGCCGAAAGCTATGCCTATGATCCATCAGGGCTGGGTCGTGAGAAATCCGACTGGATAGCAACCGGCAGGTTCGATACCCATACAGGATTGAACGGCTATACGCGCCTGCGCTTTGACAGTGAAACCGGCCGCATGAGCCAGGGCGAATATGGCCTGACAGCTATCCGCAATAGTACGACAGCCACCCTGCGCTATATTGTCAACAACGTCCTGACCCCAAACCAGATCAACAGTTATTATGCGGCAAGCGACATCGATAACACCACGCCTGAAGGCGTTATTGAAAGAGCTGCGGAGAAAGCGGCCAGGCTTCAAACCCTGGCTTCCAACGGCAAACTGAAAACGTTCGGCGACAATTACCGGAATCTCCAGCTTTACGGTCAGCACTTCTTCACCGAACATTGGGGCATCGGCGCCCGGCTTGATCGCGATCTGGTGCTGGATTCCTGGCGTAAATCGACCATAAGCCTGATCTACAAAGATGACTGCAGCTGGTTTGAGCTGGTATATCAGCAAAACAATTCGCAACTCACGGCGCGCAACGGCAAACCGTCATCCTCGATATTCTTCCGCCTTAACTTAACCACATTGGGAACATCACCTGCAAAGATTAACGATGTTCGCTAAATTCAGGTCAAACCTTCACGCTATGCACATGTCCAAACCTCTGTCCTCCGGATCACTCATGTCCAAGGTTTTACCCGCCCTGTCTGTCATGCTGATCCTCGGCGCGCCCGTCGCTTTCGCGCAAAGCTTTCCTCAGACACCGGATACCGGCGAGGCCGCCCTTGCCTCGCAACCGGCCCTGACGCCTGATACCCAGGCGCCGCAACTGCCGCCGCTGGGCGAAGGTATCCTGGTGTCCGTCAATAACGACATGATCACCTCTTACGACCTGAAACAGCGCATGTTGCTGTTGATCGTGACGTCGGGTGTGCAGGTGACGCAGGAAAACTATGCCGCCTTCCAGCAGCAGGCCCTGAACAGCCTGATCGACGAGCGTCTGCAACAACAGGAAATGGATCACTGGAAGGTCAAGGTAACCGATGCGGATGTTGATGAAGAAATCGCCCGCATGGCTGCTCAAAGCAATCTGAAGCCCGACCAGCTCCTGAGCGAACTGAAGCGGGTAGGTGTCGAACCGGCCACCCTGCGCGCGCAGATCGCTGCGGAGTCCGGCTGGAACCAGCTTGTCGGCGGGCGTTATCATTCCAATGCTAATGTCGGCACGGCCCAGGTTGATTCCCTCATGGACAAGGTCATCGCCGACGGCCAGAAACCGCAATATCTGGTGGCGGAAATCTTCATCGATAATACTGCGGCAGGCTCTGCCGCCAATGCGCTTCAGGGTGCAAAGCAATTGCGCGAGCAGATCGCCAACAAGGTAGCGCCCTTCCAGTCCGTCGCCCGCCAGTTCTCCAATGCACCTTCGGCGGCCAATGGGGGCGATGCCGGCTGGCTGGTATCAGGAAACATCGAGCCATCAGTTGAAAGCGCACTGACCGCGCTAAATCCGGGTGAGATGAGCCAGCCGATCGTAAGCAAGGATGGTGTCTATATCTACCTGCTGCGTCAGAAGACTGATGGCAATGCCGATATGGTGTTCCGCATCAAGCAGGCGGCCGTTCCACTGCCCGCGAATGCGTCACCAGAGGAAATCGCCAGTGCCAATGCCGCCTTGGCCAGTTTCCGCTCACGCGTCGACACTTGCCAGGCCTTTGATGACCTAAACGGCAAAGCCCCTGCCAACGTCCAGGTCACGGATCTCGGCGATGCCCAGCTCTCGACGCTTCTCGTCAACTATGCCGACGCCCTGCGCCCACTGAAAAACAATCAGGTCACCGAACCCCTGCGAAATTCGCAGAACATGAATGTACTCTATGTCTGTGACCGCCAGCTCGCCGGCGATAACGCATTGGGGCGTGATCAGGTCGAGAACAATCTCGTCAATCAGCGCCTGGCCATGCTGGGCAAGCGTTACCTGCGCGAACTGAGAAGCACGGCGACGATTGAAAACCACTGATCTGCCATTGGTAATGAGCCTGGGTGATCCCTGCGGGATCGGCCCGGAGCTTGCGGCGAAAGCCTGGACCAGTCTGAGAGATCAGACTGGTTTAGCTTTTTGCGTGATCGGCGATGCCGCATCGATGGCGGCGCAGGGCATACCCGTTGTGTCTATAGCCGATACTTCCGAAACGGCCGCGCACTTTGCTCATGCCCTGCCCGTTGTGGATATGCCATTAAACGCGCCGGTCATCGCCGGTCAGCCTGACAGCGCTCATGCCCCACACATTATTGACTGGATCAAGAACGGCGTGGAGCTGTGTCTCAACGGTCAGGCGCGCGCCCTGATCACCTGCCCCATCGCCAAGTCCGTGCTTTATACCGCAGGCTTTAAATTCCCAGGCCATACTGAATATCTGGCCGAGCTGTGCCGAGATGGCGACCATGTGCCAACACCAGTGATGATGCTGACGGCGAAAGATTTGCGTGTCGTTCTGGCGACCATCCATACGCCTCTGAAAGCCGTGCCTTCTGCTTTATCCGTTGAGGGATTGGTTCAGTTGGCCCGGATTACACATACCGCCCTTATCCGTGATTTTGCTATCGAGCGGCCACGTCTTGTCATGGCGGGGGTGAACCCGCATGCCGGCGAAGATGGTACCATCGGCCGGGAGGAAATCGACATTCAAAAGCCCGCTGTAAATCAGTTGCAAAACGAAAGTATTGATATGCGCGGTCTATTCCCGGCCGACACGCTGTTTCATGACGAGGCCCGTACCGGTTATGATGCCGCTCTGTGCATGTATCACGACCAGGGTCTGATCCCCTTGAAAACCCTGGATTTCTGGGGCGGCGTCAATATTACCCTCGGCCTGCCGATTGTCCGTACGTCGCCGGATCACGGCACCGGCTTCAATATAGCCGGTAAGGGTATTGCGCGGGTTGACAGCCTGCTGGCGGCCATTCGTGCCGCCGATGATATCAGCCGCAATCGGACCGCAGCATGACCCTGCCCAGCCTCCGCGAAAGCCTGGAAGCCCATGGCCTGATGGCCAAGAAGAGCTTCGGTCAGCATTTCCTGCTTGACCTGAACATCACCCGCAAGATCGTCCGCCTCGGCGGTCCGTTCGATGGCGATATGGTGATCGAAGTCGGCCCCGGGCCCGGCGGCCTGACGCGCGCCCTGCTGGAAACCGAAGCGAAAAAGATCATTGCCATCGAGATGGATAGCCGGTTTATCGACCTGCTTGGCGAACTAAACAGCGTCTATGGCGATCGCTTTGAAGTCATCGAAGGCGATGCCATGAAGGTCAATGAGTTGCAGGCCTTGGCGGATCGGGGCCTGCCGCCCCTGGCGCATGTCGTCTCCAATCTGCCCTACAATGTCGGCACGCCTTTGTTGATCAAATGGCTGACGGGCCCTTGGCAACCGCTTTCCATGACCCTGATGTTCCAGCTTGAAGTGGCCTTGCGCGTCGTGGCGCCGGTCGGTGATAATGATTACGGCCGTCTATCCGTCATTGCGCAGGTGCTGTGCGATTGCGAGAAGTTGATGGACCTGCCGGCACGTGCCTTCACGCCGCCACCAAAGGTCGACAGCGCCGTGGTCAAACTGACTCCCAAGGCTGAACGCCCTGACAAAGCCATTATCAGGAACCTGGAAAAGATCACCGCCGCAGCCTTTGGACAGCGTCGCAAGATGCTGCGCGCTTCGCTGAAACCGCTGGGCGGCGAAGCTCTACTGGAAAAAGCAGGCATTACACCGACCGAACGTGCCGAACAGGTATCGCCGGCAGATTTTTTGCGTCTTGCTAACCTTCTGTAATTCCATTCTGAGCCTGATATAGGCCGAGATGAGACGGCGAAAATTATTGGCTTTTGAGCACTTGCCGCGACGTGTACATTTGTACACGAGCAAGAGCGCGCAAAAAGATGATGATTTGCAGCCTCTCAGATCGAGCCTAGATCGGCTCAGACATCAGTTCATCGACAAAGGGCGCAATCCATAGGCCTCTGGAGCGGCGGGCGACTTCCGCATGATAGATGTGGATCAATTCGGCATAGGACCGGTCGAAGTCATCATTGAGGATGACATAATCATATTCCGCCCAGTGCGAGATCTCGCCCTTGGCACGCGCCAGGCGGCGCTCGATCACTGCCATGTCGTCCTGAGCCCGGGCGATCAGGCGGCGCTTCAGTTCTTCCATCGACGGCGGCAGGATAAAGATCCGCACCACGTCCGAAGGCGCTTTGGCCGAAATGCGCTGCGCGCCCTGCCAGTCGATATCGAACAGCACATTCTTGCCCTGGCTCAGCGCGCGCTCCACCGGTTCACGCAAAGAGCCGTAACGATGGTCATGCACCGAAGCATGTTCGAGAAAAGCGTCCTCGGCCACCAGTTCGTCCATGTGCGTATCATCGATGAAGTGATACTCACGCCCCTCCTGCTCACCGGGGCGTGGCTTGCGGGTCGTCACGGAGGTCGAGAGGTCGAGATCGGCATGATCAGCCATCAGCCGGCGGCACAGCGAGGTCTTGCCGGCGCCTGAAGGCGACGACACAATGAGCATGAGACCGCGCTTTATGCGCTGCGTGCCGGTATTCTGGGTATTCGGCATCGCCTACTCCACATTTTGCGTTTGTTCACGGAACTGATCGATTACGGCTTTAAGCTCCAGTCCCGTTTGGGTCAATTCGATAAAGGCGGATTTCGAGCATAAGGTATTGGCTTCACGCATGAATTCCTGGGCCAGGAAATCGAGTTTACGCCCCGGTGCCGCCTCTGCATCGATCAATTGATGCGCCTGATCGAGATGCGAGGTCAGGCGGTCGAGCTCTTCACGCACATCGGCCTTGGTGGCAAGGAGCGCCGCCTCCTGCAATACGCGCTCCTCGAAATCCTGCGCGTCCGGCAGCAATTCATTCAGCCGACGCGTGAAGCGCTCGCGGATTGCCTCTACCTGCTGTTCAGCTAATCCTTTTGCACGTTCGACGCAGGCGGCCATAGTGATCAGGTGGCCCTTCAAGATGCTTTCAAGCGTGCGTCCTTCCCCTTCACGCGCCTCTTTCAGACGATCAAACAGGGCAGCCAGATCCGTTACCAAAGCCGCTTCAGTCTCCGCGTTCAGGTCGGCGCGCTCATCGCCAGCAGCCTCGATCACCCCCCGCAGCCCCAGCAGGCCATCCACCGAAGGCGTCACCGCCTCGCCGGCATCAATCAGGGCGCGACTGGCTTCAAGATAAAATTCCAGGACATCCTTGTTCAGCGTGACGCCTGCCTTGGCCGCCGCGCTGCCGACCAACACTGTCAGGTTCATCTGGCCGCGCTGAAAACGGCTTTTAGCCAGGTCGCGGCCCGTCTTTTCGACCGTCTCAAAACCCGTCGGAAAGCGATATTTGATATCAAGCCCGCGGCCATTTACGCTGCGCATTTCCAGCGTCCAGGTCAGGCTGTCATGTCCCCCCTCAATGCGGGCGAAACCGGTCATGCTGGCCAGTGTCATAGCACTCTCCAAAAGGGTTGATTAACGCCTGGCGTCCAGGCGGACAAGCTTGGCCGGCGCATCCGGCACCTTGGCTACGGAGGGCGCTATCGACGGTTCAGGCGCAACCGCCGAAGACGTGTAAACATTGACCTGCGCTTCCATGGCCCGCCATTTGGCGACATTGGCCAGATGCTCGTCATAGCTGGCGGCGAAAACATGCCCGCCGGTGCCATTAGCGACAAAATAGAGATCCTGCGTCTTGGCCGGATTAAGCACGGCAGCGATCGACGCCTTGCCCGGATTGGCGATCGGCGTCACCGGCAGCTTGTCGATCAGATAGGTGTTCCACGGCGTCGGTGTATCCAGTTCCTCGCGGGTCAGGCCACGGCCCAACGGCTCGCCATGCGAAACACCATAGATGACCGTTGGATCAGACCCCAGACGAATACCGCTGCGCAGGCGGTTGATGAAGACGGCGGCGACCCTTGGGCGCTCGGATGCCAGGCTGGTTTCGCGCTCGACGATGGAGGCCATGATCAGGGCATCCTCCTTGGTAGCGAAAGGCAGGCCCGGCGCGCGCTTCGCCCATAGGATATCGAGCGTATCCCGGCCAGCATCGAGCATTCGGTCCAATACGGCCTGTCGCGTTTCCCCCGGCTGGTAAAGATAGGTTTCAGGCAGGATGGAGCCTTCCGGCGGCACATCGACATCGCCGGTCAAGTCCTTGATCCCCATAAGAATACGAACCGCCTGGGCTGAGGTTCGGCCTTCCGGGATGGTGATAAAGGTCTGAACAACCTTGCCGGCCTCGATCTGCTTCAAGGCGCCTATCAGCGATGTGCCGGCCGGAAATTCATAGGTGCCCGCCTTCATCGCGTTCTGATGGCCGCTGAACTTGGCCGCCAGACGAAACAGCGCAGCCGAATTAATGACGTGCGCTCTTTCCAGCTCGCGGCCCATGGCGGTTACGCTCATGCCGTGGGCGAAGGTGACACGCGTGGCGGTCTTCGGGCCGGGACCATAAAGCTGGGCATAGAAAAACAATCCACATGACACCAGCAACAGCATCAGACCGGCCAAAAGCCCCGCCAGAGGGGCCAAAAGCGACTTGCCCCCCTTTTCCGACGATGCCTGGCCAGTGATGCGGATCATTCGTCGACAGCACCGAGGATAAGCGCGGCATTGGTGCCGCCGAAACCGAAGCTGTTGGACAGAACCGTCCTGATCTTCATTGGCTTGGCCTTGTGCGGCACAAGGTCGATAACCGTATCGACATCGGGGTTATCGAGGTTGATGGTCGGCGGTGCGATCTGGTCGCGGATGGCCAGGGTACAGAAGATGGCTTCCACCGCGCCAGCACCGCCGAGCAGGTGGCCGATGGCCGACTTAGTGGAAGAGACCGTACCGGTCGCGGCGCGGTCACCCAGAAATTTCTCAATGGCCTTCAGTTCGATACCGTCTGCCATGGTCGACGTGCCGTGCGAATTGACATAGTCGATGGTGGCCGGGTCAATATTGCCGTTCTTTGCCGCCGCCACCATGGCGCGGTAACCACCGTCGCCGGTCTCGGAGGGCGCGGTGATGTGATAGGCATCGCCGGTCAGGCCATAGCCCAGGACTTCGGCATAGATCTTGGCGCCACGGGCCTTGGCGTGTTCGTATTCTTCCAGGACGACGATACCGGCGCCTTCGCCCATGACGAAGCCGTCACGATCCTTGTCGTAAGGACGCGAGGCCTTTTCAGGCGTATCGTTGAATGCCGTGCACAGGGCGCGACAGGCGATGAATCCGGCAATCCCGACCGGCACAATGGCCGATTCCGCACCGCCCGCCACCATGACATCGGCATCGCCGAACATGATCAGGCGCGCCGCGTCGCCGATGGCATGAGCACCGGTGGCACAGGCCGTGACGACGGAATGGTTCGGGCCTTTGAGGCCGTGGCGAATGGAGACTTGGCCGGACGCCAGGTTTATCAGCGAGGACGGGATAAAGAAGGGCGATATCCGCTTCGGCCCCTTGTCGCGCAATTCCAGGGCGGTTTCCGCGATGATGCCGAGGCCACCGATACCGGAACCGATCAGGGTGCCGGTGCGCTCCTGGTCTTCTTCGCTTTCGGGATGCCAGTTGGCGTCGTTCAGGGCTTCGTCAGCCGCTGCGATGGCGTAAAGAATAAAGTCGTCAACCTTGCGGCGTTCCTTGTTGGAAAGCACTGCGGAGGGATCGAAGGAGCCTTCGATATCCGGTCCGCCGCCACCGCGACCATCGACGGTCGGAACTTCGCAGGCTACCGTACAGGCATAGTCAGTTGTGTCGAAAGCTGTAATGGGCCCCGCGCCGGACTTCCCCTCCAGCAGGCGTTTCCACGAGATTTCCACCCCGTTACCCAAAGGTGAAACCAGACCGAGACCGGTAATAACAACGCGACGAACCATAGGCGATCAACCTTCAATTTGGCCTTAAAACTTCGGGCCAGACCTGGATACAATTAAGCGCGGCCAAACCCCCATAACAGGAGTCTGAAGCCGCGCTCAAGCAAGTCTTTGGACTTAGGACTTCAGCTTGCCATCGATGTAGGAGACGGCGTCGCCCACGGTCAGGATGTGCTCAGCAGAGTCATCAGGGATTTCGATATCGAATTCTTCTTCGAAAGCCATGACCAGCTCAACGATGTCGAGGCTGTCGGCTTCCAGATCGTCGATAAAGCTCGCCTTTTCCGTGACCTTGTCCGGATCTGCATCCAGATGGTCGATCACGATCTTACGAACACGTTCAAGAACTTCAGACATTTATTGTCCCTTCAGAAAGTAGAAACTCAGGACCCGAGACCGCAGGGTCCCAAGGGGAGGATAGAATCCAGTTTTGTCTTGTAGGCACATAAAACCGGTGATTCAAGACATTTAAAGCGTTGCCGCGTGCAAGACCCGGAAAACGCACATCAAACACACGTCATATCAACTTAAAAGTCGATAACTTTCCCTAGATCATCGCCCTAAATCATGGCCATGCCGCCGTTGACGTGCAGGGTCTGTCCCGTAACGTAACCGGCTTCCGCGCTGGCCAGGTAAACGGCCGCCGCGGCGATGTCGCTGCCTTCACCCAAAGCCCCCGCCGGAATCTTGGTCAGGATGGCGGCCTTCTGCGCTTCATTGAGTTCGTCCGTCATGGGCGAGGCAATGAAACCCGGAGCGATGCAGTTGACGGTTATATTGCGACTGGCAACCTCTTGCGCAAGGGCCTTGGAGAAACCAATCATGCCGGCTTTTGAGGCCGCGTAGTTGGTCTGGCCGGGATTGCCGGTGACGCCAACCACTGAGGTGATGCCGATGATGCGGCCATGGCGACGCTTCATCATGCCCTTGGTGGCGGCACGCGCCAGACGGAAATAGGCTTCCAGATTGACCTTGATGACGGTTTCCCAGTCTTCATCCTTCATGCGCAGGATCAGGCCGTCGCGCGTAATCCCGGCATTGGCGATCAGGATATCGAGACCTGCGCCGGCAGCTTCCTCCGCCTTGGCAACGAGACCATCGACCTGAGCGGAATCGGACAGATTAGCGGCGGCGATGAAGGCCCGATCTCCCAATTCAGAAGCCAGATCAGCCAGGACGCTTTCGCGCGTACCGGACAGAACGACCTTGGCGCCTTGCGCATACAGCGAGCGAGCGATGGCGGCGCCGAGGCCACCTGTAGCACCGGTGACAAGGGCGGTTTTTCCAGTCAGGTCGAACATGAATCGGCTCCTCAGAAGCGAATGATGGCGGCGCGTTTAGGCGAAACCCTATAAAGGATCAAGTATATTGTAGGATTTACGCCTTGAGCGACGCTGCGAAGACCTCGAAATCGGCCGTGCTGTTCAGGGCAACGGAATTGGCCTCCGGGGCGATGCGCTTCGACATGCCGGTCAGCACTTTGCCGGCGCCAAGTTCGGCAAAGGTAGTGACCCCGCCATCGCTTGCCAGCCATTGCACAGACTCGCGCCAGCGCACACGGCCGGTCACCTGGCGCACCAGCAGATCGGCGATTTCATCCTTGCCACCGATCGGCCGGGCCGTGACATTGGCGACCAGAGTGGAAACCGGCTGATTGATCGTAACCTTTGCCAGGGCTTCACGCATTTCTTCCGCAGCCGGTTCCATCAGCGGCGAATGGAAAGGCGCGGATACATTCAGCAGCATACCCTTGGCGCCCAATTCCTTGGCCTTCTCGACCGCCAGTTCAACGGCCTGCTTCATACCCGAAATGACGATCTGGCCGGCATTATTATCGTTTGCGATCACCACGACACCCGCCGCCGTTCCCGCCTCACAGGCCTTCTCCGCTAGTTCCAGGTCCGCCTTGCCAATCAGGGCCGCCATGGCGCCGACACCCACCGGCGTGGCGCGCTGCATGGCCTGACCGCGTAGCTTCAGCAAACGCGCCGTATCGGCCAGCGAGAAAGTGCCCGCTGCGGCATGAGCCGAATATTCGCCCAGGCTATGGCCCGCGACATATTTGGCCCGGGCGGTTGTGATGCCGAATTCCTTTTCCAGGGTGCGCGAAACCGCAACCGATACCGCCATGATGGCCGGCTGGGCGTTTTCGGTCAGGGTCAGTTGATCTTCCGGACCGTCGCGCATAATGGCGAAAAGCTTCTGGCCCAGCGCTTCATCGACCTCATCGAACACCTCACGCGCCGCGGCAAAGGTGTCATACAGTTCCGCGCCCATACCGACGCTCTGTGATCCCTGCCCCGGAAAAACAAACGCTAATGTCATGATCCTTGCCTCTTAGAAGTAACCGGCGACTCCGTTAGGGCAATGCGTGCTTAAGGGCAAGGCGGACCATGCATTTTTACATCCAGGATCACCAAGGGTTGAAATAGACGAGAATTAAATCTTGCCGAAATCCGTTATCGAACATAATTTGGTGCGATAACATACTCTGAGGGGGGTATCATGAACAGATATACAACACCGTCACGCCGAAATCTGCTGGGCGCACTGGCTGTTACGCCGATTGTTCTTAACGGCCTCCCTGCCTTGTCCTGGGCTGGAGACGCACCTGCACCGCCGGCATTAAGCGTTTACGGCAAGCTGCCCTTGGTCAGCAAGGTGGCCCTGTCTCCCGACGGTAACCGCGTTGCGCTGGCCATGAACAAGGATGGCGAACTGATCATCTATGATGTCGACCTGGTCAGCGGAAAGGCCGCCGCCGCCGCACTCAACAGCGACAAGATTCGCTTTCTGACGTGGGCGGATAATAGTCACATACTGGCTGTAACAACCATCACTCAACGAGATATGGGGGACGTCTACGAAGAACAGTTCGGCTTTATGCTCGACGTCCCTACCGGCAAGCGCATACAGATGTATGGCTACATCAGCGGAGTGAACAAGGCGCTGGTCTACGGCAGCTTTTACCGCGTCAAGATGGACGGAAAATATTACATCACCGGTGCTGGCTACAAGGCGCCCGACGCCATCAATATGGTCAATTCGCAAGGCAATGGCGCAACCCTTTCCAGTGTATTGAACCATTGCCTGTATGCCTTCAACCCAGCGAGCTCCAATGGACGCCGGCTGGATGAAGATGTCCGCGATATCCAGACCTGGGCAGTTGATGGCGCTGGCACGATTGTCGCGCGCTCCGAATATGACGACGATACGCATGTCTGGTCCATTCGCTATAAGGATAGCTCAGGCTGGAAGGTCATTTATTCGATCAAGGCAGAATTGGATGTGCCGTATCTCAGCGGTTTGGGACGCGACGGCAAATCGCTTTTGCTATATATGCGCACAGGCGAAATGGCGAACAAATATGTCGAGCTGAAGCCGGATGGCAGCTTCAGCGAGCCGCTGGAAATTGACGGAAACCTGCATAACCCGATTTTCCATCCCGTCACGAATGTACTGGCGGGTTTCAGCAATACAATGGGCATAGCCAACTATGTCTTCTACGATCCTGACATGGCCAAGCTGCCCAAACTGGTAAAAGGTGCGGTCGGCGATATTCGCGCCGATCTCGTCGACTTTGCCGAAGATCCGCTGCATGTAGTCGTCTTCGTTGAAGGCGAAGGCAATTCAGGCACCTATTATGCCATTGATTTCCGCAAGGGCGGCTACAAGGAAATCGGCCAGGCCTATCCAGACCTGCCATCCGAATGGGTTTCCGAAAAGAAATTCTATACATACAAAGCCAGGGATGGACTGGAAATCCCCTCCTGGCTGACTCTGCCGGTGGATCGTGAGGCGAAAAACCTGGCGCTGGTGGTTCTGCCCCACGGCGGTCCGCAATCCAATGAAGACGGTACATTCGACTTCCTGTCCCAGTCTCTCGCCTCCCGCGGTTATGCGGTCATGCAGCCCGACTACCGCGGTTCCAGTGGCTACGGCCAGGCATATACTGCTCGCGGCCATGGCGAATTCGGCCGCAAGATGCAGACCGACCTGTCGGACGGCGTGCGCGACCTCGTTGCCAAGGGAATCGTGGACGCAAAGAAAGTATCGATATTCGGCGGCTCTTATGGTGGGTATGCTGCCCTCGCCGGTGTTACGCTTGATCCGGGCGTATATAATTGTGCCGTATCGCTTGCTGGCATATCTGACATCAAGAGCTTCATGGCCTATCAACTCAATCGCGCCGACTATGACGGCGACGGCTATTCCATGCGCTACTGGGATCGCTATCTGGGGGATTCTGCCAAATGGGACGAAATCTCCCCACTGCGCCATATTGATGCCGTCAATGTGCCTGTGTTGCTCATACACGGCAAGGACGACACGGTTGTCCAATTCAGCCAGAGCAGTCAGTTCTACGACGCCCTGAAAAAAGCAGGCAAACCTGTTGAACTGATCCAACTCAAGGCAGAGGATCACTGGCTTTCGCGCGAAGCGACCCGCGTGCAGACGATCGAGACCATGGTCGCCTTCATGTTGCAACACAATCCGCCGGGTCCGGTGTAACCGGACTTGTCGATCGGGCGTATAAGGCATAGCATCCATGCAAACAGGAGATACGCCCCCATGAACGCGTCAATGAAAAAGCCAATGAACAAGATTGCTTTCGGTTTCGCAGCCCTCGCCGCTTCCACGCTCCTCGCCGCTCCGGCCTTCGCGGCGCTCAAGGTCGGCGACAAGGCGCCCGCCTTCAGCATTCCCGTCGCCAAGGATGGGGTGGTCAGCACCTTCTCCCTGAAGGATGCGCTGAAATCCGGCCCGGTCGTGGTCTATTTTTATCCGAAGGCCTTTACCGGTGGCTGCTCCCTGGAAGCGCACCAGTTTTCCGAGGCCATCCCCGAATTTCAGGCCAGGCATGTTTCCGTTGTCGGCGTCTCGACGGACGATATCGACACGCTGAAAAAATTCTCCAAGGAAACCTGCCAGGGCAAGTTCCCGGTGGGCGCTGATACCAAGGCCGTCGTCACCAAGGCATACGACGCCCAAATGGGCACGATGAACATGTCCAACCGCATTTCCTATGTTGTCGGAACGGACGGAAAAATCGCCTTCGTGCATGACAGCGGCGATGCTTCGACCCACGTCAGCACGCTTTTAAAAGCAGTCAGCGCCGGAAAGTAAAGAACCCTTGCCTTTTGAGCGCTCTTAATCTATGAGGGCGCTCCCTTCCGGGTGGTCGGCTGGCATCGTGTCATGTCCGATCCATCGTCTTGACCAGTCTTCCGCAGGTCACCAGGCGCCACCCGGAGCAACGGAAGAGGATATACATGCCCTTTTACGAACATACCGTGCTCGCACGGCAAGATATTTCGCCACAACAGGCGGAAGCTCTTAACGACACCATCAAACACCTGATCGAAGAAGGCGGTGGTCACATCGCCAAGATCGAATACTGGGGTTTGCGCAACCTGACCTATCGCGTCAAGAAGAACCGCAAGGCTCACTATTCGCTGCTCGCCATCGATGCCCCGGCCCCGGCCGTGAAGGAAATGGAACGCCAGTTGTCGATCAACGAAGACGTCATCCGCTTCCTGACCGTTCGTGTCGAGGAACTTGATCTCGAACTGTCGCCCGTCCTGTCGCGCCGTGACCGTCCGGAACGTTCCGACCGTGCCGAACGCACGCCTGATTTCGCAGAATAAGGGAGCATCAGATGTCTGAAGACGCAATCGCCTCCACCGCTCCCGGCGCTCCCGTCGGCAACGGCCCCGCCCGTCGTCCTTTCTTCCGCCGCCGCAAGGTGTGCCCGTTCTCCGGCGCCAACGCACCGAAGATCGACTACAAGGACGTCAAGCTCCTGCAACGTTACATTTCGGAACGCGGCAAGATCGTCCCCTCGCGCATCACGGCTGTCAGCCAGAAGAAGCAACGCGAACTGGCCAAGGCCATCAAGCGCGCCCGTTTCCTGGCCCTGCTGCCCTACGTTGTGAAGTAAGGAGCAGAGATCATGAAAGTTGTTTTGCTTGAACGTGTCGAAAATCTCGGCACCATCGGTGATGTGGTTGGCGTAAAGGACGGCTTCGCCCGTAACTTCCTTCTGCCCCGCCACAAAGCCCTGCGCGCCACGGCTGCCAACCTGAAGGTCTTCGAGGCCCAGAAGGAACAGATCGTTGCCCGTAACGCTTCCAACAAGGCTGCCGCTGAAAAGTCGGCATCCGAGCTGGACGGCACGACCTATGTCATCATCCGCCAGGCGGGTGACTCGGGTCAGCTCTACGGTTCGGTCAACGCCCGCGATGTCGCGGACACCGTTGCCGAAGCCGGCGGTAAGGTCGAACGTAACCAGATCGTTCTGAATACGCCGATCAAGACCCTCGGCCTGCACGTCATCACCGTGCGCCTGCATGCGGAAGTCTCGCTGACCCTGACGGTCAACGTGGCCCGCTCGGCTGATGAAGCCGAACGTCAGGCCGCTGGCGAGAACGTCATCGCTTCGCAATTCGAAGAAGATCGCGCCGCTGCTGATGAAGCCGCTGCCGATATGCTCGAAGGCGGCGCTGGCCAGGCCATCGCTGACGCACCTTACGAAGCTTAATCGCTTCTAAGCGTTGAGGATTTAGCCCCCGGAAGCCTGGCTTTCGGGGGCTTTTCTGTGCTCCGATCACAGCCTGTTTATTGCAACTGACTGATCCGTCTTGCTTTTAACAAGAAAACAGGTATGGTCGACACATTCGAGATTCAGGTTTGACTTCGACCGCCTGCAAGGCTTCCAAGACGCACTCTTTTCGGATTTTAAAGTTCGCGTAATTCCATGCGTACTTCATGCACGAAGGTGCGATACATAAACGGAGGCCATCATGGCTACTGGTACGGTTAAGTGGTTCAACCCCACTAAAGGTTTTGGTTTCATTCAGCCCGACACCGGCGGTGCGGACGTGTTCGTTCACATCTCGGCTGTTGAGCGCGCCGGTCTGCGCACCCTGAACGAAAATCAGAAGATCAGCTACGAGCTGGTCACTGAAAAGGGCAAGACCTCGGCTGCCAACCTGCAAACTGCGTAATTCATCAGGCTTAGGCCTGTCGAATTCCAAAGTTCAGAACCCCCGAAAGCTTCGGCTTTCGGGGGTTTTTCATTTGTGGTGGCCCAAATATGGCTGCGACTTAAGTCACGAATGGTTACAAAACCAAAAGGTCATTCACAGAATTAAGTGAGTTTTGCAAACTCGCCAATGGAAAGAATCGCGTCCATCCGACTGAATTTAATATATTTTTATTCAGTGCCCTTAATAAATCAGAAATCAAAAAATAGTTTTTCTAATCTGATGTCGCAGGAATTATTGCGGCGCACCCTCTTTAAATATGACGGCAATGCGACCAATTGTGTCCCAGCACAACCGCACGAGTCGGAAAATCGCCTTAAAGACGAACCCGAACCGAAATTAATGGAGTCTACGCATGTCCACCACACGCCTTTACGTGACCACCGCCTTGGTTCTCAGCCTGTCGGCCGGCTTCACCCCCGCTGCCTTTGCACAGGATGCCGGCCAGGCCGCTCCGGCGGCCGACGAACAACCCACCGAAATCGTCGTGACCGGCCAGCGTGCCAGCCGTCGTTCCCGCCTCGACACCCTGGCGCCGGTTGATGTCGTGACTACACAAAGCCTGCAAGCCCAGGGCTCGACTGAACTGGCGCAAGGTTTGTCTCGTGTGGCCCCCAGCCTGAACTTCCCGCGCCCGGCCGGCGTTGACGGTACCGACAATGTCCGCCCGGCCTCCCTGCGCGGCCTGTCGCCTGATCAGACTCTGGTTCTCGTCGATGGCAAGCGCCGTCACACTTCGGCGCTGGTCAATGTCAATGGCTCCACTGGTCGCGGCTCTTCCGCTGTTGACCTCAACGCCATCCCCGAAATCGCGCTTGACCGTCTCGAAGTGTTGCGTGACGGCGCCTCGGCGCAATACGGTTCCGACGCCATCGCCGGCGTGATCAACCTGCACCTGCGTGAAGCCAATCATGGCGGCGGTGTCAGTGTTTCCTACGGCGAATACGATACCGATGTCGATCCCGCCAATTCCTCACGCCACGCTTCCGATGGCGGCACGACCAATGTCGCCGCCTGGGTCGGCCTGCCGCTTGGCTCCGACGGTTTCCTGACCGTTTCGGCCGAAACCCGCCATCGCGCTCCGACCTCTCGCGGCGATATCGACGCGCTTGTCACTCCGGCCGTCGTCACCAGTCGCTACGGCGATCCGGCTCAATTGAGCGCCAGTGTCTTCGTCAATGCCGGTAAGCCTCTGAACGACAACTGGACCGTCTATGGTAATGCCAGCTATTCCGATCTTGACTCCAAGAGCGCGGCCTTCTTCCGTCATGCCGGCGCCAACGGCACTAATGTGTCCGAAATCTATCCCTTTGGCTTCCTGCCGATCATCAACGCCCAGTCGAAGGACTACTCGGCCACGGTCGGCGCGCGTGGCAGCATCGGCGAATGGACCAGCGACTTTTCTTTGAGCGCAGGCGGCAACAAGCTTGACTATTACACGCTCAACAGCGTCAATCCGTCCTATGGCACTGCCTCACAACGCGACTTCTATGACGGTCAGTTGAAATATGATCAGACGGTTTTCAATGCCGATATCAGCCGTCCGTTCGCCGTGTCCGGTTGGGCCAGCCCACTCACCCTGGCATTGGGCCTCGAAGCTCGTGAAGAAAAATACGCTATCCGGGCGGGTGAGGTTCAGTCCTATGCGCTTGGTCCGATCAGTGGCTCGGCGGGCGCACAAGGCTTCAGCGGCTTCCAGCCCAGCAATGTTGTTGATGTCGATCGCAACAATGTCGGCATCTATGCCGATGTCGCCGCCGATATCACCGACCGCTTCAGCTTCGATGCCGCCATCCGTGCCGAAAACTATTCCGATTTCGGTGATAATGTTTCCGGCAAACTGGCCGCCCGCTACAAGCTGACCGACAGCTTCGCCCTGCGCGGCTCGGTCTCCACGGGCTTCCGCGCGCCATCGCTGGCCCAGCAATATTTCACCTCGACCGCCAGCGTGCTCGATACCAGCGGCAGCGTCGGCAAGATTGTCGAAACCGGCACCTTCCCGGCCACCAGCGCTGTTGCCGAAGCCCTTGGTGCCGAACCACTGAATCCGGAAAAGTCGACCAACTATACCCTGGGCGGCGTCTGGCACAGCGGGCCATTTGAAGTGACGCTCGACGCCTACAGCATCAAGATCGACGATCGTATCCTGCTGTCGGAAAATATCTCCAGCAGCTTCTCGCCTCAGGTCGCCGCCCTGCTCGCCCCCTATGGCGTGTCTGCCGCGCGCTTCTTTATCAACGGCGCGGATACGACCACCAACGGGGTCGATCTGGTTGCCAATTATCGTCTGCCCACTGATTTCGGCCGTTTCAACTTCTCGCTGGCCTATAACCACAACGAGACCGAGATCGACAGCCTGAACCCGCTAAACAACTCGCCGCTCGATCCGCAGCCGGTACTTTTCGCTCGCGTTCGCCAGGTCATACTGACAAACTCGTCGCCTGAGGACAAGGCCACCCTGGGCGTCGACTGGAATGCCGGACACTGGACCGTCAATGGCCGCGCCACCTACTACGGCGATGTCATCGATCCGAATGCTGACCAGACTAAGGATATTCATTCCGGCGACCACACCATCGTTGACTTGTCGGCCAGCTATCGCTTCGGCACCGGCACGACGATCAGCCTCGGCGCGGACAACCTGTTCGACGAATATCCGAATGCCACCCGTGCCGACCTGAATGTCACCAGCGGAAACGGCGTTGGCGCCCTTGCCTTCACCCGCTTCTCGCCGTTTGGCTTCAACGGGCGCTACCTCTACGCCAAGCTCAGCCAATCCTGGTAAGGGGGCTCGCCCCCTTAACCCGGAATCGCGACAGCGTGTGTTGCAACTTCGGTGACTAAACATCCCCTCGCCGGTTCGCCTGCGAGGGGTTTTTCGTTGCCGCTTGCGTAATACGCGATGCCTCACGATATAGAGGTTATCCCCAGACTTCACAGGGTGTGAACAGTCCCTGTGGGGAAAGCTGTGGACCTGCGTAAATTGTGTCGGGACAGCCCTTGCCTTTCCTGTCTTAACTCTGCTTATGACCGCCATGCCCGATACCCTCGTCACCTCGACCGCCACAGAAACGCCTTCGACCATTCCGCACAACCTCGAAGCGGAACAGGCCCTGCTTGGCTGCCTGCTGTTTGACAATGGCGCCTACGAGCGTCTGTATGATGGCCTGCAACCACGTCACTTCTACGAGCCGTTCCATCAGCGCCTGTTTGCGCTGATCGAGGAGCAGATCCGTATCGGCCACCTGGCGGAGCCAATTGTCCTGCTCGACAAGTTCAAGGCGGACCAGGCATTTCAGGATCTCGGCGGCATCCGTTATTTCGCCGATCTCGTCGATCGCGCCCCGCCAGCCGCCAATGCTTCTGACTACGCCCGCGTCATCTATGACCTCGCCCTGCGCCGCGATTTGATCCGCCTCGGCGGTGAAATCGCCAAGGCGGCCGTTGGCGAGCAGGACGCCCGCGAACAGATTGAAGCCGCGGAATCGCAGCTCTTCGCCATGGCCGAAACCGGCGGTTCCTCAACCGGCTTTGTCACCTTTTCCGATGCCGTCGCCGGCGCGCTCAACCATGCCGAGGAAGCCTTCCATCGCGACGGCGGCCTGGCCGGCATATCCACAGGCCTGACCGACCTCGACAAGCAGATCGGCGGCCTGCACAAGTCTGACCTGATCATTCTGGCTGGGCGCCCCTCGATGGGGAAAACAGCTCTGGCGACCAATATCGCCATGAATATCGCCAAGAACTATGCCTATGAGCCGCAGCCCGACGGCACGCGCAAGACGGTGCGTGGTGGCATTGTCGCCTTCTATTCGCTTGAAATGTCCGCCGACCAGCTGGCCGGCCGTCTGTTGTCCGATGCTTCCAGCGTCCCTTCCGACAAGATCCGCAAGGGCGAAATCACGCCCGGCGAGTTCATGCAGATCAAGGAAGCGGCGATGGAGATCAGTGCCACACCACTTTATATCGACGATACTGGCGGCATTACCCTGGCCAAGCTGACCGCCCGCGCTCGCCGTCTGAAACGCACCGCCGGCCTAGACTGCCTGATGGTCGACTACCTCCAACTCGTCACTATCGGCGATGTCGGTGCCAATATGAACCGCGTGCAGGAAGTCTCGACCATCACCATGGGCCTCAAAACCCTGGCCAAGGAACTGGCCATTCCGGTCATCGCCCTGTCCCAGCTTTCCCGTACCGTCGAAAGCCGTGATGACAAGCGCCCGCAGCTCTCTGACCTGCGTGAATCCGGCTCGATCGAGCAGGACGCCGATATCGTCATGTTCGTCTACCGTGAAAGCTATTATCTCGGCCGCGCCGAACCACGCGAAGGCACACCGGAACACCTGACCTGGCAGGAGGAAATGGACCGCACCCGTAACATGGCTGAAGTCATTATCGGTAAGCAGCGTCACGGCCCCATCGGCACGGTACGCGTGTCGTTCGACGCCAATACGGTGCGCTTCGGCAATCTGGCGAACAGTCATCTGTATGAAAGCAGCTACGAATAGGATGCAGATTAATCCCGGCAACATCGCCAAGCACTTGCGACAGGTCACTTTGTGGCTCTGCGTAAGTGGAATTGGTTTGATCTGCCTATCATTCCTTCTGCCTTTCATCGTATCGCATACAGGCGAACAACAGATGATCGATGCGCCAAGCATTCTCTATCGAGGTGTCTGCTGTGTAGAAGCGCCATGGCACTTCGTTCAACGCTTGATATGGTTTCCCATTGGGCCAGTTTTGCTTCTCTTTAGCGCGGTGACCGCTGTTTTAGCGGAACTATTAAAAAAGCGAAGCAATTGACACAGCGGCCAAATCAGAACATATGGAGAACAAATAACTTCATATGAGTGTGTCATGGCCCGCGATTCCGCCATCTATGTCTGTCAGTCCTGCGGCAATGTCCATAACAAGTGGGCTGGCCAATGCGGGGGTTGCGGTCAGTGGAACACGCTTGTGCAGGAAGCCTACAACGCGCCGCCGGGCGGGCTAAAACCGGAAGCGCCAGGAAAAATCTCCCGTCTGAACAAGCTGCAATTCGAGACTCTTGAGAGCGAGGATGCGATTCCTGTCCGCATGGTGACTGGGATAGATGAATTCGATCGTGTCTGTGGTGGTGGCGTCGTGCCCGGTTCTGCCATTCTGATCGCCGGCGATCCGGGTGTCGGTAAATCGACACTATTGTTACAGGTGGCTGCCAGCGCGGCCCTGAAGAACCTGAAGGTCGCCTATATTTCCGGTGAAGAAGCTGTCGAACAGATCCGTGGCCGCGCCGGACGCATGGGTTTGGCCAAGGCGCCGGTCGATCTCGCCGCCGAAACCGCCCTCCGCACCATTCTTGAAGCGCTGAAACGCGAGAAATTTGACCTGGTCATCATCGATTCTATCCAGACCTTGTGGTCGGATGCCGTCGAGGCGGCACAGGGATCAGTTTCACAGGTACGGGCCTGCGCCGGCGAACTGGTGCGGCTGGCCAAGAAACAATCGACCTCGATCATCATGGTCGGCCACGTCACCAAAGAAGGTCAGATCGCAGGCCCGCGTGTCGTCGAACATATGGTCGATGCCGTCCTGTCGTTCGAGGGTGAGCGCGGCTACCCGTTCCGTATCCTGCGCGGCACCAAAAACCGTTTCGGCGCTACGGATGAAATCGGCGTGTTCGAAATGGGCGATGCTGGACTGCGCGAAGTGCCAAATCCGTCGGCGCTTTTCCTCGGCGATGGTCATGAACGGGCATCAGGCTCCGCCGTCTTCGCCGGTATCGAAGGTTCGCGGCCGGTGCTGGTCGAAGTGCAGGCCCTGGTCGCGCCTTCGGCATACGGCACACCGCGTCGCGCCGTCGTCGGCTGGGACAGCGGCCGCCTGGCCATGATCCTGGCTGTGTTGGAAGCCCGTTGCGGGGTTGGGTTCGGTCAGAAAGACGTTTATCTCAATGTCGCCGGCGGCCTGCGCATCTCCGAACCCGCTGGCGATCTTTGCGCGGCGCTGGCACTGGTATCCGCTCTGACCGATGTGCCTCTGCCGCGTGACTGCGTGGTTTTTGGTGAAATCAGCCTGTCCGGCGATATCCGTTCCGTTTCGCGCGCCGAAGGTCGCCTGAAGGAAGCCTTGAAACTCGGCTTTTCCAGTGCCGTAACCGCGCAATCTCTGACTGAAAATACCCCCTTGCAGGTCCGTGGTTTCACAACACTGGTCGATGCTGTCACCAGCCTTTTCCCGCAGGGATAACCCCTCCGGCAAGTTAACCTGTGTTGTTAAGCCTGTATGGGGATGGTATGAACAGGTGCAAACGCCATGCGCCTTCAGTCCTCAATAAAAATGCTGAGTGGACTGGAAAATGGCCGGCGCCATCACATATGGGGGATAGCATGCAAGCCTACGATCTTATCTTTCTGGCCATTCTGGCTATTTCGTGTCTCGCGGGCTTTGTGCGCGGCGGCACCAAGGAACTGGTCAACCTGATTTCCTTTTTCCTGGCGCTGTTCGTTTCTGTAATTGCCAAACCTTTTATAGCCAACACTTTCCACCTTGATACCGTTACTGGCTATATCGCCGCTTTTGTCATCTTCCTTTTGATCTATTTCGGCATCCGTTATCTGGGACATGCCCTTTCGGACAAGATTCAGAAACAAAAGGCTCTGAACACCTTTGACCGCGTCCTGGGTATCAGCATCGGAATCTTCCGTACACTGGTGGTTTTGGGCGTATTCCATTTGATTTTTTCCGCGGTGACGCCTATTGACCGGCAACCTCACTGGTTTCGCGCCGCCAAGGTTTATCCACTTAGCGTCAAATGCGCCAAGATCATCCAGGCCTTCATTCCGGCAAGTACGGGTGTCGCCAACAAGGTGGTCGAGGACAATCAGTAATCTGGCTTTCCGGTCTCCATAGCGGATGGTCAAAGCGTTTTAGAAAAGAGATTCCATGCTGTTGTCTCAGCCTGAACTGTCTGCTCTCACCGATCCCCAAGCCCACCAGCGCGATTCCGACGACGACCGCCCCCGCCTCGAATGCGGCGTATTCGGCGTCCATGGCATAGATGACGCCAGCGCCATCACCGTTCTCGGTATGCACGCCCTGCAGCACCGCGGCGAGGAAGCCTGCGGCATCGCCTCCTGCGACGGCAAACGCTTCTACACCGAACGCGAACATGGCCTGGTTGGCGACGTCTTCACCCAGCCTGAAGTGGTTGCTCGCCTGAAAGGCCGCTCGGCCATTGGCCACACCCGATATTCTACGGCTGGAGGCGCTTTCATCCGCAACGTACAGCCGATGTTCGCCGATCTGGATGACGGCGGCATTGCCCTCGCCCACAATGGCAACCTCACCAACTTCATGCAATTGCGCACCAAGCTGGTCAGCGAAGGTTCCATTTTCCAGTCGACCTCCGATTCGGAGGTCATTTTGCATCTGATTGCCCGCTCACGGTCTATCAAGATCATTGACCGCTTCATGGACGCCCTGCGTCATATCGAAGGCGGTTTCGCCCTGGTGGCACTGACGCGCTCAATGATGATCGGCGCCCGTGATCCGCTCGGTATCCGCCCTCTGGTCATCGGCAAGCTGGGTGACTCCTACGTCCTGGCTTCGGAAACCTGCGCGCTGGACATGATCGGCGCCACCTTCGTGCGCGATGTCGAACATGGTGAAGTCGTGCAGATCGACGAGACCGGCCTGACTTCTTACAAACCCTTTGGCATCAAGGCCGCGCGCCCTTGCCTGTTCGAGTATATCTACTTCGCCCGCCCCGACAGCGTCGTGAACGGCAAGTCGATCTATGATGTACGCAAGCGCATGGGTCGCCAGCTCGCCATCGAGCATCCGGCGGATGCCGATCTGGTTGTGCCTGTGCCGGATTCCGGCGTGCCGGCCGCGCTTGGTTTCGCCGAGCAGTCCGGTTTGCCATTCGAACTGGGCATTATCCGTAATCACTATGTCGGCCGCACCTTCATCCAGCCAACGCAGGGCATCCGCGATCTGGGTGTGCGCAAGAAGCACGCCCCCAATCGCATCGTGCTTGAAGGCAAGAAGGTCATCCTGATCGATGACTCGATCGTGCGGGGCACCACCTCGGTCAAGATCGTCCGCATGGTCCGCGCTGCCGGCGCCAAGGAAGTCCATCTGCGCTCGGCCTCGCCGCCGATCATGTGGCCTGATTTTTATGGCATCGATATGCCCGACCGTGAAAAGCTGTTGGCCGCCAACCACACCCTGGAAGAAATGCGCCAGAAACTGGAATGCGACAGTCTGGGCTTCCTGTCCGTTGACGGCCTTTACAAGGCCATGGGACACAGCGGCCGTGACAATGCCAATCCGCAATTCACCGATCACTACTTCACCGGCGAATACCCGACCCGCCTGACCGACCGTGAAGTGGAAGCCGAAGGCGAAAACACCGGCGCCCAGCTTTCGCTGCTTGCCAACAGCTACTAAATCACAGGACTTCAGATGACCGCACAGACCGGCCGTATCGCCCTTGTCACCGGCGCTTCACGGGGTATTGGCCGCGCCTGCGCGCTCGCCCTGGCAAAGGCGGGCGCTCAGGTCATCGCCTGCGGCCGTGCCAAGGCAGCGCTGGAAGAACTGGACGACGAGATCATCAAAGCCACTGGCCAGCACGCCACGCTTATCTCGTTCGACATCACCGATAACGATGCCTTTGACCGCCTGAGCTCTGTTCTTTTCGAGCGTTTCGGGCGTATCGATGTGCTGGTCCATGCCGCCGCGATTTCGGGTACACTCAGTCCGGTCACGCATCACGAGCCAAAGGATTTCGACAAGGTTGTCGCTGTCAATCTGGGCGCCACCTATCGTATCCTGCGCGCTCTGGAGCCGCTGTTGCGTCAGTCTGTCGCCGGCCGCGCCATCTTTCTGACCACGGGCGCCAGTGTCACTCAAGGTCGTGCCTTCTGGGGACCATATGGCGCCACCAAGGCTGCCATGGAAACCCTTGTCCGCGCATGGGCTGATGAAATCGAGATTACCCCTGTCCGTGCCGCCATCGTTTCGCCGGGCGCCATGCGCACCCGTATGCGAGCAACCGCCTATCCGGGAGAAGATCCCGAAACAGTACCCCTGCCGGCAGAAATCGCCCCCCTGATCCTTGAACTGGCCGATCCCGGCAAGGTGCCGCCACTTGAAACCGTCAGTTTTCCGGACTGGAAACTCAAGGCAGCCCAATACGCCTGATACACGCCGTCAAATTGATTTAAATAAAGATCATTTTGTGTAAATTCACTTTCATTTTGCTAAAAATCGGTTCAAAATGGCAGAATGAACAACCGCACGCCCCCCGCCTATCCCAAAGCGCAAAGCGCTTCGATGCTCGAAGAACTCGGCAAATATGTGATTGCCGAGCCTTATCCCTTCGTCGTCGATCTGGCCAACAGCCAGGGTATGACCCTGACCACGGTGGATGGCGACCGCATTACCGACTGGTGCGGCCTCTATGGTTCAAAGCTTCTCGGGTATAATCATCCACGCCTGTTCGAGCCTGACTATGTCCGGGAACTCGTCCTGGCCGCCAACAATAAAATGGCTAATCCGGATTTCCTGACGCCACAATGCCTGGCCTATTACCGGCTGCTGCATCGGCTGGCCCCGGTCTGCATGCGGGATCAGCACGTCGAGGTCTATGCCGTCAACTCGGGGGCCGAGGCCGTCGAGAATATGATGAAATACCTGATAAACCTGCATAATCACAAACAGCAGGCCAAGGGCAAGACGGTCCTCAATCATCGTTTCATCTATTTCGAACAAGCCTTTCACGGACGTACGGTTTTTGCGCTGAACATCACCAACCTGTCGCACGATCCGGTGGCAACAAAGGATTTCCGTGGCATTATTCATGGCAATCTTCAGGTGCCTTTCCCCGAATATGACGCACGCCGTTCAAATGCGGAAAACGAGCTGGAGGTCGATCGCTGCCTGACCCTGATTGAAGCCTTCATGCGCGAGCATCCGGATGAAATCGCGGGTGTTATTCTTGAGCCCCTGCAAGGCGCCGGTGGTCATCGCCTGGCCTTGCCGCGTTTCTATCAGGGCCTCTCGAAGCTTTGCCGCGAATATGATGTCGGCTGGGGACTGGACGAGGTGCAGACCTCAGGTGGTCAAACCGGCGCTGTTTTTTCCATCGACCTGTTCGATGTACCCTATCCGCCGCAGGCCATCGCCGTCGCCAAGAAATTCGGCAATGGCGCGGTCTATATGCTGAATCCGATGGAAGACGTTGGCGTACTCGATTCGACCTGGGGCGGCACGCTGGCCGATATGGTTCGCTTCGTCCATGAATGGCAGATCGTCGAAGAGGAAGACCTTCTGGATCTGGTTGCGCCTAAGGGCAAGCACCTGTTCGATGGCCTTAACGAGCTCGTGGACCGCTTTCCCGAACTGATCAGCAATGTGCGCGGGCTCGGTCTCTATCAGGGCTTTACGGTCAACGATCGCCGTAACAAGGGCCGGCTTGTTGACCTGGCGCTGGAAAGCGAGAACCTGCTGTTGCTGGGTGCCGGGACGGACAGCATCCGCTTCCGCCCGCCGCTCGATGTTACGATAGCCGATATCGATGCCATGCTGGTCAAGCTGGCGCGGGTTCTAGCCAAAATTCAGGAACGCCCCTAAGTAATAAAAAAAACGCTCCGGCATACCGGCGCGTTTTTTTTATTACCTTTTCTTCGGCGCCGGCTTGCCACGTGCCGGAGCCGCTCCACGAACCCGCCCGCCCGGTCCCGCAGCGCCCGGTTTGGTGCTGGGCCCCATGGCGCGTGACTTGACCGCCTTGGCCTTGGCGACATCTTCACGGGCTTTAACCGCCACCTTGATCTTCGGTGCAGCGGGTGCAGTGCCCTTGGGTTTCTGACGCACGCGATTGGGGTGCGCCGGCTTTTCACCGGGCTTGAACTTGGGTTGCGCGCGTACCCGCTTGAAGCCGGCCGGCTTGCCACCATCGGCGGTGTCACCATCAACGAACGGGTTGTTCGTCGAATTGGCTTTCACCGTCAGACGAATTGGCACACCCGGCATATCAAAAGACTCACGCAAACTATTGATAAGATAGCGCGTATAATGTTCCGGCATGGCGTATGAACGCGCAGCAAACAACACGAACGTAGGCGGGCGGCCCTTGGTTTGGGCCATGTATTTCGGCTTGATGCGCTTACCGCTGACGGCGGGAGGCGGATGGCGCTGGATCGCCAGGGCCAGCCAGTCATTGAGGTCGCGTGTTTTTATCTTGGCCGACCAGTTACGATAGGTCTTGAGCACGGCCGACATCAGGCGTTCCAGCCCCCTGCCGGTCGCACCCGAAAGCGTTACTAATGGCGTGCCGCGCAGTTGCGGCAGCATGCGCTCGGATATTTCGACAATTTCACTCAGGCGCGACTGCGGATTTTCGACCAGGTCCCACTTCGAGACGGCATAGACCAGCGCACGCCCTTCACGTTCGACCAGATCGGCGATTTGCAGATCCTGCACTTCGAAGGCGTTGGCCTCATCCATCACCAGAACAACGACCTCCGCGAAGGTAATGGCGCGAATGGTATCGCTGGTGGAGAGCTTTTCCAGTTTTTCCTGCACCCTCGCCTTGCGGCGAAGCCCTGCTGTATCAACCAGGCGAATGGTGCGGCCTTCATATTCCCAGTCCACCGAGATGGAATCGCGGGTAATGCCAGCTTCCGGTCCTGTCAGCAGGCGATCCTCACCGAGCAGCTTGTTTATAAGCGTCGATTTGCCGGCATTCGGACGGCCAATAATGGCAATCCGTATCGGCTTTGTCTCTTCATCCTCTTCCTCGTCATCGCTCTCCATGAAGTCGCCTTCAAACATCTGGCGGTACTTCTCGGTGGCTTCGTACAGTTCGGATATGCCTTCGCCATGTTCGGCAGACAGGTGGATAGGTTCGCCGAACCCCAGGACGCGCGCCTCTTCGGCCGTGGCCGCGGCCTGATGGCCCTCGGCCTTGTTGGCGATCATGACGACCGGCTTATCTTTCTTGCGCAGGATGTCGGCAAAGATCCGATCGAGTGGCGTCACGCCTTCGCGGGCGTCGACCACGAAAAAGGCGACGTCGGCTTCCTCGATGCCGCGCTCGGTCTGGATGCGCATACGGGCTTCCAGCGAATGGTCGCTCAGGTCTTCAAAACCGGCGGTGTCGATCAGTTCGAGGTCGATATCGCCGATACGGCCTGTGGCGTAACGGCGGTCGCGCGTAACACCGGGCTGGTCATCCACGATGGCCAGCTTCTTACCCGCTAGACGGTTAAACAGGGTCGATTTGCCGACATTAGGCCGGCCGACAATGGCTATTTTTAAAGGCATGGCCGCCTTATAGCGAAAAACGCCTAAATAGCCACCCCTTTAGTCGACTTACTGAATCGCGACGAGCTTGGCATCGTCTGTGACAACAAACAGCTTGTCGCCCACAGCGATCGGCGCGATGAAGCCCGCCCCGCCGAGTTTGATCGTTTCCTGACGGTCACCGGTCTTCGGATCGAAGGCAACGGCCTCGCCCAGCGAATTAACCATCACCAACCGGTCGGAAGCCAGAATCGGGCCTGCCCACAGCGGAATTTTGCCAACCTTCTTTTCACGCCCCAGGCCGAAGAAGCCTTTCTTGGTCTTCTGCATTCCGGCATTCAGATCCTTGATCCAGTAGACCTGACCGCTTTCACGGCTCACGCAGATCAGTTCCCCCTGCAGGCTGACGATGAAAACAACGTCGCCAGCCACCCACGGCGTATTGATGCTGTCGGTATCGACCTTCCACGCCGGATTACCCGTCTTGGCGTCCATGGCCTGGAAAACACCCGAATGACTGGCAGCGAAGATGGTGCCATTATAAAGTACGGGCCTACCGGAAATATCGCGAATTTCCGACAGGGCATTGGTGCGGTTCGACTGCGCCAGAACCTGCTGCCAGATCGGATCTCCCGTGGTGGTGCTGAGAGCGACCAGTTCGCCGGAGGAAAATGGCGCATAAACCACATCACCGGAAACGATCGGTGACGATGATTTCAACAGACGCGCCGGTTCGGCGATCGCCTGGTAGGTCCAGACCATTTCGCCGGTCACGCGGTCAAAGGCGAAAATCTGGTTATCGACATCGGTCGCAAACACGTAGCTGGCGTTGACGGTCGGGGCGGCATGAAGCTGCGTGTCGACAATCTTTTTCCACAGCTCGGCACCGGTCGCGGCATCGAGCGCTTCAACGAATCGGAAACCCGACGTCACGTAGAGTTTGCCGTTATCAAGCGCCAGACCGCCACCGAAGGCTGTCTTGTCGCGCTTGTTTTGCGGATTGAGATCAACACTCCAGACCTGGTTGCCGGTAGCAACATCATGCGCGGAGACACGAGCTTCACCGTCGAGCGTATAGATCAGCTGGCCATCGGAAACCGGCTGGGCCAGAACTTCGCTGGGCCCCTTGCTGGGCGTGCCGATAGAACGGCTCCAGGCGACCTTGAATTGCTTGGCGGCAGCCGCGTTCTGGACCAGGGTTGCCGGTCCGCTCGACAGGGGCCAGTTCGGTACGGGCGCCGCTGGCGGCAGATAATAACCCAGGCCCTTCAGGCTCTTGGAGGGTTGCAGTTTCTGATCGAAGGCCACAATGGAAATACGCTGCCCTTGCGAAGCCACCGCGCCCTGATCGCTGTTGCGGTTCTTGAACGGATTGAGCTTGCTCGCCGTAGAGCAGCCGCTCAACGTAATGGCTGCAGCCGCCACCAGAACCAGCAGGCTGGCGCTTTTCCGTTTGGCACCTTTGAAATCAACCATCGACAAGCTCATATGCGGGTTTTCCATAACAAGAATTCTGATTGTGACCGGCGGGTGCCTGGCCTGTAAGTTATTGAGCCGGTGCCTGTTGCGCGCCTTGCGGAAGGCCCTGCATCGGCATTTGCGGCATAACGGGCATAGGCGCTTCCGGAAGCTTGATCATGGCCTGGGCCGTACCGATAGCACCGGAATCGATGGCGGCGACAAAGGCAGCGGCACGCTGCTTCACGCCTTCCGGTGTCCCCAGTGTAACGGAAAGCACCTGCAGATCGGTACGAGCGCCCTTGATATCGCCGGATTGCAACTTGGCCATGGCGAGTGCTTCCTTGGCCATGGCAACGAACGGACGCCCCTCCTTCATCAGCGGCTCCAGTCGCTTCTGCGTATCGGCGAGACTGCTGGTATCCATGGCCAGCAAGGCCGCCTTGAGTGCAGCGCCATCACTAATCAGCGGGCTGTTCGAGGCCTTGGCGGCCTGATCCAGATCGGCAAGGGCTTCAGCGGTCTTGTTGTCCTCGAGCGCCAGGCCAGCCAGTTGTTGCAGAGCCAGGGCCTTATAGGTCGGATTCCCTGCTTTCACGGTGGCTTCAAGCTGGGTTTTCGCCACAGCCTTATCCCCTTTGGTAAGTGATTCGACAGCCTGGCCGTAGGTTTCGGAGGCCTTGGCGGCAATGCTGGCCTGCCAGCTTTGATAACCCCAGACGCCCAGCGCAATCACCAGGGCCAGGGCGAGGACACCGGCCACCCAGGGCCAGGTTTTCTTGACGATGCCAACCCATTTGTCGGCGCGCAGATTCTCTTCGGTTTCGTCAAAAATGTCGCTCACAGCGAATCCTTTATTCATCATTATCATCAGGGGAATGCCGTCAGGCGCTCCAATTCGGCGCGAACCTAACCTTTGGCACGGGTTAACGCAACCGGATACAGCGGCGCGGCCATGCGCCTTCCCCCAAAAATCTCTTAACGCTACTTATTTAGCAAAATATGTCTCTTCTGGGGCAGGGAAGCTGCGGTCCCTGACATCTTTTGCATAAGCTGCCACCGCCGCGTCGATCTGGTTACGCAATTCGGCGTAATGACGTACAAATTTCGGAGTCCAGTCGAACAGACCCAGCATGTCGTCGGTGACCAGAACCTGACCGTCGCAATCCGCCGAGGCGCCAATACCTATGGTGGGGATGCTGACGAGTTTGGTGATCTCCGCAGCCAGGTCAGCCGCCACGCCTTCAACGACGATAGAGAAAGCGCCGGCCGCCTCACTGTCCTGCGCTTCCTTGATTACCTTCTGGCGTTCAGCCTCCGTCCGGCCTTTGGCCTTGAAGCCGCCATCCACATTGACCGCCTGGGGTCGGAGGCCGACATGGCCCATGACGGGTATGCCGCGTTCGGTCAGATAGCGAATTGTCGCGGCGACGGTCGGGCCACTTTCCAGCTTCACGGCCTGTGCGCCTGTTTCCTTAAGCAGACGAACTGCGTTGGCGAAGGCGACTTCGACTCCCGCTTCGTAGGACCCGAATGGCATGTCGACCACAACAAACGCTGTTTCAGAACCACGCATGACCGCCTGGCCGTGCAGGCTCATCATTTCCATGGTGACACCGATGGTATTGGGTAAGCCATGAATCACCATGCCCAGGCTGTCGCCGACTAACAGGATATCGCAGTGCGGGTCCATGATCCGCGCCATGGGTGTGGTATAGGCGGTCAGGACGACCAGAGGCGTATTACCCTTACGGGACTGGATTTCCGGGGCGGTCAGGCGCTTGGTGCGACTTGGGGCGGTTTGGCTGCTCAACTTGGACTCTCCGATTCACTCTCGGCGCTATAACTGAAGCCGAATGGTGAGTCGAAAATTATTAGCTGTCGAGAACCGGAGCGGAACGTATTTTTATACGTAAGCACCGGATCGCAGGCAGATGATTATTTGCAGACCAACCAGACGGCTTCAGATGGCCTCTTCCTGTGAATAGGCATAATACAAGGCCAGGCAGGCTAAACATAGTGAAAAACTGACCCAGAAAAAGACCGGGCTCTGCATAATGCCCAGATAATGCACCGATGAATAGAACAGGTTGACGGCGTTCTTGCCTATATTATCGAAAAATTCGACACCGGCACGGAAGGTCTGGTCCGTTTCCACTCGCGCCATCCGTCCGCTGCTCAAAACCTTTTCACCGAAAGACCAGTGGGGCACGCGCACGAACTGCGCCAGGGCGTAGAGTCCCCCCACAACACCGGCCAGTGCGACAAACCCTTGCCGCAGCCAAAGCTTCAGCCGCAGCCCACGCATGACGCGTGCTTCAAAGGCCGGCGCATCCTGATAAACAGGCGTAACCGCGAACAGATCGCGGATATCGTCCTCATCCAGTTTCATATCGCTCATGTTCCAGTCTCCAGTACCGGAGCCGATTTGGCGTTCAGAATAGTTTTCAGTTGATCCATGGCTCGTTTGATATGACTTTTGACGGTGCCCAGCGGCAGCTTGAGTTCGTCGGCAATTTCCTGGTGAGACAGGTCGCCGCTGAAATTGAGCGTCACGCACAGGCGTTCCACAGGTTTGAGGCGATTTAGGGCCGCATCGAGATTATGGGCGCGAAATTCACCTTCATTGGCGGCGGGTTCTGGCTCGAAAGAACGCATATCGTCGGTCAGCAGGTACTTTTGATTCGCCCTTACCTTTTTCAGGTAACGGCGGGAGGCTATTCGCTTCAGCCAGCCGACAAAGGCGCCATCGAAACGGAACTCTGACAGGTGCTCGTAGGCGCTCATGAAGGCTTCCTGCGCCATATCGTCGGCATCGGCGCCTTGCGCCCCCATCCGGCGGATATGGGTCCGCAACAGGCTTCCGTGACGACGTACCAGCTCGGCGAAGGCTGATTTGTCGCCACCCAGGCACAGGCGCACGAGATCGACATCGGACTGCCGCGTCAGATCAAGCTTGTCGCCTGTCAGGCCCATATCAGCGTTCTCTCCGGGTTGCCGCTCGAAGCTTACTGTTTGCGATTGCCTATAATGCCAAGGATCAGCAGGGCGACGCCGATAAAGCCGGGGATGGCCGCAAAGCCTGAAATTTCATCGAGAGTGTATCCATTGTCGAGGAAATTCCAGACCACCACGCCCAAGGCGATGGCGATCAGGATTATGCCCGTTCGAATATCATTGGCAGGACTTTTCTGACGAACCTGACCAACCTTAAGGCTTTCGAGGAATTCCGGCGGCAACGGCTGCCCCTTCTCGATCGACATACGCAAGGTCTTTTGAAGTTCAGCATTATCCCGCGACTTGCCGATACGGATAATGGCGACAATAGCGATCGGCATACCAAGGCTGAAAATAATAGCGACGATAGGAATAATCTCGTGCGGAAAATTCATGGAAGGACTCCTTCAAACAATACGGGGCGGCAATTTGCGACCCTTTGTAGATAAGAGGTGCGAAACCCGACTTTCGGATGCAGGGATTCGCATTAAGTTTCCGTAATAAATTATTTCGTATCGCATCTTGTAAAAGATATTATTTAGATATATCTAATTCACATCGAAATGAGCCACACCCTTACGGTGGCGTGTTAACCATTTCGATATATCGAGTTACAAACTATATATAGCAAAGGAGACCTCAAATGCGAGGCATGTTTTTTCACCGTCGCGGACAGAGTGCTTGCGCTGACCGCATTCACAGCCATCGGGACGGCTTCGGCGGCCCCGGTCGTGGCTTCTTCGGCGGTCGCGGCCGCGAAGGTTTTGACCGCGATTTCGATCGGATGCGCGGCGGCCGCGATAGCCGTGGCTTTGGTCACGGCGGTCTGCGGCTGGTACTGCTCAAACTCATCAGCGAAAAACCCAGCCACGGCTACGAACTGATCAAGGCCATCGAGGAGCGCTTCAACGGCGCCTACAGCCCCTCTCCCGGCGTCATATATCCTACCTTGAGCTGGCTTGAAGACGAAGGCTTCATCACCATCGCTCCCGGTGAAGACGGCCGCAAGTCCGCCACCATCACTGAAGCCGGTATCGCCCACCTGGCGGAAAAGGCCGAGCAGGTTGACCAGCTATTCTCAATGATGGACGGCCAGCGCGGCGAACATGGCGACTATGCCCCTCTCTTCCGTGCCATGTCCAATCTCAAGGCCGCCCTGCGGACACGCGGCATGCGCCCGATGGGGAAAACCGAGATCGAAGCTGTGGTCGATCTGATCGACGAAACCGCCAAGAAAATCGAAAGATTATAATATGGACACGGTAGCCGATGGGCGTTCGATTACCCGCGTCCGTTACGAAACCTGCCACCGGCAGCTAACGGTGACGCACGTCCGCGCGCTTACGCCGAACCTGCTGCGCATCACCCTTACTGGTGATTTCACCAGCTTCCAGAGTCTCGGCTTCGATGACCACATCAAGCTGTTCTTTCCAGATCCCGAAACCGGTATACTGACTATGCCGGAACCGGGCATGCCCCCCGGCAATGGTCCGAAACCGCTGATGCGCGATTACACCCCACGCCGCTTTGACGGCCAGATCCTGGACATCGAATTCGCCCTGCATGACGCAGGACCGGCCACAGCCTGGGCTATGAATGCCAGGCCCGGCGATATCCTGAATATAGGCGGACCACGTGGATCAATGTTGATTCCACCTGCCTTCGATAGCTATGTGCTGATTGGTGATGATACCGCCCTGCCCGCAATCGCGCGCCGGCTGGAAGAATTGCCGGCCGGCACGAAGATTTGCGTAGTGGCCGAAGTGGAGAGTCTGGAAGACCGCCTGCATTTCGAGACAAAAGCCGATGTCACGGTTCATTGGGTCTATCGTCAGGCTGGCTATGCCAACTGCCTGAACGATACGATCAAGGCCATGCATATGCCGCAAGGTATTGTCCATGTCTGGGTAGCATGTGAAAGCAGTCAGGCTAGGCTGATCCGTCAACAGTTGATCGAAGATCATGGCGTCAATCCACAATGGATCAAGGCATCCGGATACTGGCGAAAAGGCGACGCCGGCGCACACGATATAATTGGCGACTGATCTTTAACCAAAGGCATATATACTGTTTTCCAAGGTTGGGGCTTTCCATGCGCTTATTGACACCATTTGTGCTCGTTTTTTCACTGGCCTTGCCGGCAACGGTTCAGGCGGCGGACCTGACCGGCCATTGGCAGCGCTCAAATGCTCAGACGCACATCGTTTTTGCACCCTGCCCGGGAGGTATCTGCGGCAGGATCGTCTGGCTCGATCCAGCGGTGAAAACCAAGGCCCGTATCGGCGACAAGGTTTTTTACGATCTTGTTCGTGACGGTCCCAGAGGCTGGAAGGGCAAGGCATACAGCCCGAAAGAAGGCAAGACCTACGCCGCGCAACTCATCCTGAACGGCACACAGCTTAACAGCCGGGAGTGCCTGTTCGGTGACCGCATCTGCCGGTCCGAAACCTGGACACGGGTCAATTAAAAAGGGCTTTCAGCTCAGCGCTGTCAGGTTTGAAACCCGCGACGACCTTTCCGTCAGCTTCAAAAATCGGTCGTTTGATCATCGACGGTTGCCCGATCATCAGGGCAATGGCTTTTGCTTCGTCAAGTCCCTGTTTCGCCTCATCCGGCAGCGCCTTGAAGGTGCTGCTGGCGCGATTGAGCACCTTTTCCCAGCCAATCTTTCGCGACCACACCTTCAGGTGGGCCGCATCGATGCCAGCCTTCTTGTAGTCATGAAAATCATAGGCGACGTCATTGGCAGATAGCCAGTCGCGCGCTTTTTTCACCGTATCGCAATTCGGTATGCCGTAAAGAATCAAAGTCATGCCTGCCTGAATGCCTGTTTTTGTCTGCTTCGCCAACGGCTATTTTGTCACCTTATCGGGCGTTCGCATGGTATTTTTACTCGCCGGATCCTTTAATATCCATGGGCAAAGGGGCAGCGCACCAAGGAGTACCGTCATGCCAAAGGAAACATCCGGCCAGAAAAACAAGGTTGAAAAGGTCATGCATGAATTCAAGGAAGGTGATCTGAAAAGCGGCAGCGGCAGGAAGGTGACCAGCCGCAAACAGGCCACAGCCATTGCCATGCACGAAGCGCATATCCCGAAAAAGAGCAGCAAGTCGCATAGCCATGCGCATCACTGATCACTCAAATCACTGACAAAGGCGTTCTTCGGGACGCCTTTTTATTAGCCGGCTTCATTTCAATCCTGTTGCGGAGTGTCAGGTCTGCATCAAAGCGGACTTAATAGAGCCCACCTGATTTTTCATTTTCACGGCGCCACCGGCACCTGAACGAAAATGGAACCCCGACATCATGCGTAAACACACCCTCCTGACCGCCACAGCCCTCGGACTGGTTATCGGCAGCGGAGGTCTCGTTACTCAGGCGTTTGCCGCTACCTCAGTTTCGACAGCAACAACGGCCCCTGTCGTCACCAGCACCGCCGGTGATGTCACAGTCACCTCGGCGGGTTCCATCACTCTGACCAACGGCACAGCCATAACCGTGGACAGCAACAACGCGCTCGATTTCGAAGGCAGCGTCGCCATGTCCGCTTCAGACTCCAGATCCACCGGCATCCTGATTACTGATTTTCCCGATCGCACCAAAGGCCTGACCCTGACCGGCGACATAACGGTCACCGATAATTACACCGCTACTGACACCACCAGCCTAAGCGGCGCCGCAGATGGATATGTCGATGCGCCCTGGGCCACGGGGACTGGCCGCTATGGCATCCACTCCACCGGCGCATCGCCCTTTGTCGGTGACATCTACATTTCCAGCGATTCCGCCATCGATGTGGAGGGCAATTCATCCTACGGCATACGTTTCGAGAACAATGTCAAAGGGAAGTTCACCTATGATGGTACCATGACCCTGATCGGTGACAACTCGATCGGCCTCTCGCTGGAAAAAGGCGTCACCGGCAATACCTACCTGTCCGGCTCGATCAACGTCCTGGGCGAAAACGCTTCAGCCATCCGCATTACCGGCGATCTGGGCGGCAATCTGATCATTGACGGCACCTATACCGGCACAGCCTACAGTTCGACTTCGGCCTTGACCCAGTCGATCTACGAAAACCTGATACCGGCTGACAACCTGCTGCAGGGGGGGCCGCTTGTGACGATCGCCAGCAATGTCGCCAATGGTGTCCTCTTCGGTTCATCCGTCACCAGTACGGATGATAACAACGCTGACGAGGACGGAGACGGGCTGGTTGATACGGCGCAATCCACAGCCAGCCTGTCACAATATGGTTCCGCACCGGCTTTGGCCATCGGCTCAACCACCAGCGACATAACCCTTGGCGGCCTGACCTATGCCTCCACGGCTATTGATCCCCCAACCGTCAATTATGGCCTGCTCAATCGCGGAACAATTGGCGCTTATGGCGTCCATCCCGGCGTCAACGCCACCGCCCTGCAAATCGGCGGAACAGGCCATACGACCACTATCGACAACGGCATAGGCGTGAAAGGTTCTGTCACATCCAGCAGCTACGGCGGGAACGCCACCGCCATTTCATTGCTGGGCGGCGCAACGACCCCCCGTCTCGATGTGGACGGCACCGTCACCGCCACGACGACACGCTACCTGACCTCCACGGCAGATGCCGGCGGCACTACCGTCTACACCGTTTCCAATGTCGGCGCTGCGACGGCTGTCAATATCGCCGGTGGCGCCAACCTGCCGGCCGTCAATGTCGGCGCCAGTTCCGGTATTTACGCATCTTCCTCCGGTTCGACGGGCAGCGCCACCGCCATTTCCGATTCTTCCGGCACCCTGACCTCGATCACCAATTCCGGCACGATCAGCGCCACCATTACCGCCACCGACGATAATGGCGACAACACGGTCGACGCCATCACCGGCACGGCAACCGCCATCGATGTCAGGTCCAATACGACGGGTGTCACCCTTACCCAAGTCGATACCGCCCCGACTGACAGCGACGCCGACAAGGCCATCCCCGCGCCTTACATCTACGGTAATATCCTGTTCGGTTCCGGTAATGACACCTTGTCGTCTTCTGGCGGCTTTATCACCGGCAACGTCGATTACGGCACGGGCACCGGCCGCTTTACCCTGACGAATGACGCCGCCTTCCTCGGCAAGCTGACCTCAGCCGGCGATATAGTCATTGATATCGACAGCGGCGCCAGTGCCGGCCTGGTTGCGGGGAGTGCCGTCAGATTCAGCACGCTGCATGTCGGCTCGGACAGCAAGCTGGCACTGACCCTGTCTGTAGAAAACCCTACCGTACCAATTCTGACCGGTTCCGGTGCGGCAGTCTTCGACGATGGCGCCCAGTTGTACCTGACTCTCGACAAGATCCTGAGTACGCCAACCAGTTTTACCCTCGTAACCGGTTCCAGCATCAGCCTGGGCAACATGACCACTTCGACCCTGGATGGCTATATCCCCTACCTTTACCACTCTGACCTGACGCTTAACGGCACGGACACGGTCCTTTCCGCCAACTTGCGGCTGAAGTCACAAAGCGAAGCGGGCTATTCCAGCAATCAGTATGCCGCGTTGATGCCCGTTCTGGCCGTGGTTGCCGAGGACGCAGGGGCCAGATCCTCCCTGCTGGCGACTACCGACAAGGACTCTTTCGACCAGATTTACAACCAGTACCTGCCCGATTACTCCGGCGAAAATCTTATTACCCTGTCCGTAGGATCGGCTTCGCTGAACCGCTCCCTGAGTAACCTGACCCTGATCCCGGACAATAACGGCGGACAATACTGGCTGCAGGAATATGGCTATGGTATCAACCGTGCCTACAACGACACTGCCGGCTTCAAATCGACAGGCTTCAGCTTTGCCGGCGGCCGTGAAAGACAGGTCTACGGCAACCAGATGGTCGGCACGTACCTTTCCCTTACCTCCGCTTCGCCGCGCGATACTTTTGCCCTGGCGGCGGAAGGCATGTCCAATTCCGATATCACGATCGGCGCCTACTGGCGTCTCAATACCAGCGGTTTTAAAAGCTGGCTGCATGCCGGCGCCGGTTACGACATGTTCAAAAGCACCCGCAATATCCTGACCACGACCGTGGATCATGTCGCGATGGCCAAGTGGGACGGATATTCGGTCAGCGGCGGCGCGGGGGCGTCCTATGATTACCGCATCGGCAAATGGACCGTCACCCCTCAGTTGCTCCTGGACTACTACCAGCTTCATGAAAACGATCATGCGGAAAGCGGCGGCGGCGATTATTTCGACCTGACCGTTGGTGCGCGCGACGGGCACCTGCTGACCTCGACCGCGCTGCTCGACCTGAGCTACCGGACCTCATTCCTGAAGCCGGAGCTTTGGGTAGGATACAAGCAGAATGTGTCCGCAACCTTGCCGGACACCGTGGCCAACTTCAATGGTGGCAACAGCTTTACCCTGGTCGGCGGCAATATCGAAGGCGGCGGTCCGGTCGTGGGATTGCGTTTATCAGCCGACAATCCCTATAGCTATTTTTCGATCGAAGCCGAGTATCAGGAATTGCCTGAATATACCAATACCTCAGTTTCCCTGCGTACACGCTTCCAGTTCTGAACCGGTTTCAGGGGGTCATGGAACCCGCCGTCATGATCGTCCACCCAACGACAAATATTGAAAAACCGATGATGACAATTGCGCTCCATGGAAACCGGTCTCTCCGGGACGCACCAGAATTGGGATCCGGCGGCGTGATTTCTGGCATGACAACCCTCCTGACAATGTACAGCCACATGATGATGGCTGCGTTCGGATAAAAATGCCGGATTATCAAAGACCGGAACGTATAAAAAGATAATGGTGAGAAGGCAACTATTCGGCGGTAAGCCAAAACGTAGTTAAAAGAAACTAAGTGCGGGAATTCGATTTTTTCTCGTCGCGTCCAAGGTGCAGCGCATTGTCCATCGCCTCCCCTGCATGGCATGAGGGGTACAGGTTTCGCGTATGAGTAAGCTTATGACCACAGATGCCAAAGAAAAAAATCCCGTCGATCTGCATGTAGGGGCGCGGGTGCGTCTGCGGCGCAAATTTCTCGGATTAAGCCAGGAAGCGCTGGGTAATGCGCTGGGCCTGACCTTCCAGCAGGTGCAAAAATACGAGCGCGGCGCCAATCGCATCAGCGCCTCGAAGCTCCACGAAACAGCCCGATTTCTCAAGGTGCCTGTCGCGTATTTTTTCGAGAATTTTGGCATGGCCAACAATGACGAACATTTTGCCGAATCCGCCAGCGAGCGTTCAGTCCATGCGTTTCTGGCAACCGGCGAAGGCGTGGAACTCGCCGAAGCCTTTCCTCGCATCCGCAGCGCCCAACGCCGCCGCAAACTACTGGAACTCGTCAAGGCTCTCGGCGAGTGAAACCTAGCCCTGTGCCGCCATCAGCGCCGCCAGCTGGATAGCCGACAGGCTGCCGATCTGGGCCGACGTCAGGTAGCTGATCTGCTGCGGCGTCAGCGCCTCGATCTGATAGGTATTCAGCCCGGTCAGGAAAGTCGTACCCAGGTTCGCCATTGTCGTCGTCGTCAGGCCACTGATCTGGATGCCGGATATGGCCGCCATTTCACCCGGAGACAGATAGTCGAGCTGGGTTACAGTCAGGGCGCCGAACTGACCGGATGAAATGGCCCTGAACTGCGTCACTGTCAGGGCGGCAATTGCATTGGTCGTCAGGTTGGAAAGCTGAGTGGCCGACAGGCTGCCAACCTGCGTCGTCGTCAGGGCGGCAATCTGCGCTGTCGTCATGGCGCGAAGCTGCATCCGCACCAGTCCAGACAATTGCGTCGTTGTCAGCGAAGCGATTTCCGTCGCGCTCAGGGCAGAGATATCGGCATCTGAAAGTGAGCCGATCTGTGTGGCCGTCAGCCCGGCCAGTTGGGTCAGGGTCAAGGCCTCGATCTGGGTCTCGGTCAATCCGCTGATTGCATCGGTGGACAGGGCACTGATCTGGGTGGAACTGAAGGCTGCCAGTTGATCCAGCGACAAAGCCGACATTTCAGTCGCGGTCATGCCGCTGATGCCGGTATTCGACAGGGAGGCGATTTGCGTAGTTGTGATGGAATCGATGTGCGCTTCCAGAAGCGTGGCTACGCCCGTTCCCGATAGAGACCCGAACTGCAACATGGTCAATTGTGAAATCTGGGTCTGGGTCAGAGCATTGATGACGGTGGTGGACAACGCCCCCATCTGGGTCTGGGTGAGGCCGGATATCTGGGTCGTGGTCAGGGCCGCGGTCTGACCGGCCGTCAGCCCCGTCAGGCCATTGGTCGAAAGACCGCTGATCTGCCCGGAACTCAAAGCCGCCAGCTGCGTCGTGCTCAACACATTGATCTCGGTCGAAACCAGTCCGGCCAGTTGCGTCGTGGTCAGGCTCGACAGCTGATTTGTGCTGAAAGCCATTATGTCGGTGGTGGATAGCGCCCCCATCTGAGCGGCCGTCAGCCCCTTGAGCTGGGTCGTTGTCAGAACGCCAATCTGCGAAGCCGTCAGAGCACCGATATAGGTCGTTGAAAGTCCCGAAAGCTGGCCGGAACCCAAACCCTTGATCTGGGTCGCGGAAAGCGCCGCCAGCAGTTCGGCCGTCAGTCCGGCCATGCCGGTCATCGAAAGACCTGAAAGCTGGGTAGAGGTCAGGGAGGTCAGTTGCGTGGTGGTCAGGGCCGCAGTTTCGGTCGCGTTCAGACCGGCTATTTGGGTCGAAGTCAGGATTCCAAGCTGATCCGTCGTCAGGGACGCAATGCCGGTTGCCGCCAGGGCACCAAGCTGCACGGACGTCAGGGCCTTGAACTGGGTCGTCGTCAGCGCCTGCAACTGGGTTTGCGTAAAGCCACTGACCGCCGTTACCGACAGGGCAGCCATCTGTGTGGTCGTCAGCGCCTGAAGCTGCGAGGCTGTCAAAACAGCCATTTCCGTCGTTGTAAGGCCCTTGAGCTGGACGGTCGTCAGGTTGCCGACCTGTGTCGTGGTCAATGCCTGGATCTGCGTTGTTGTCAGATTACCGATCTGGGTCGTGGTCAGACTTTTCAGTTGCGTCGTGCTGAAGGCTGATATCTGCGTCACATTGAGATCCGCCACGTCCTCCGTTTCCATCGCCGCCACCTGCGTGGTGCTCAAAGCCAAAATCTGCGTGGTTGTCAGGGTGGCGATCTGGGTTTCCGTCAGGCCCGAAATGGCATCGGCGCTGATGGCCGCCACCTGTGTCGTCGCAAGCGCGCCGATCTGTGTCGTCGTCAGGGCACCCAGTTGTGTATAGGTCAGCCCGGCGACCTGGCTTGTATACAGGCTGGCCAGAGCCGTCGTTGTCAAACCCTTTATCTCGTCGGGATTAAGCGCACCGATCTGCGTCAGGGTGAGGCCGTGAAGCTGCGTGGTTGTCAGGGTCGCCAGGTGTGTGGCGTTCAGGGCCGCGACCTGGCTCGTCGTTAGTGACCCCAGTTGGGTCGAGGTCATGGATACCAGTTGCGTCAGGGTCATCCCGGCGATCTGGTCGTCGTTCAGTCCCTGGATTCCGTCCGTCGAAATAGCCGCGAGCTGGCTGGTGGAAAAGGCCGACAACTGCGTCTGGGACAGGGCCTGGACCTCGGTGGCGGTCAGGCCCTTGATCTGGGTGGTAGTCAGGGACGTCAGCTGCGTTGTGGTCAGCCCCTTGATATTGGTTTCATCCAGATAACCAATCTGGGTCGAACTCAGCCCGCGCAACTGGGTATTGGTCAGGGCCGCCACACCGTCCGATGTCAGCCCTCCCAGGCTGGCCGTCGCCAGGGCGCCGACCTGGGTCGATGTCAGGACACCCAGTTGCGTCGTCGTCAAGACCTCCAGCTGGGTAGAGGTCAGGCTGCCGATCTGCGTGGTCGAGAAGCTGGCGACGTCCGCCGCCGGCAATCCGGCCACCTGCGTCGTGGTCAGGGCCGCGATCAGGGAGCCACCGAGCCCCTTTATCTGGGTTGTCGTCAGGGTAGCCAGATCGGTCACGGAGAGGCCGGTAATGCCGGTTTGCGAAAAGCCGCCAATCTGGGTCGAGCTCAGGGCGCGCAGCTGGCTGGTGGTCAGTTCATTTACCTGCGTCGATGACAGGCTGCCCAGGGCCGTAACGCTGAGGCTGGAGATCTGTGTCGTGGTCAGCGCCGCGATCTGTGTCTCCTGCAGCGCCGCGATGCCCGTTGTCGTCAGTCCGGAAATCTGGGCGGATGTCAGGCCGGCCAGCAGCGTGGTCGACAGGCCGTTTACCTGGGTTTCGGTCAGGGCGCCTATCTGGGTCGAGGTCAGGCTGGCGACCTGGCCGGTCGTCAGGTTCGATATCTGTGTCGAGGTCAGGCCACTGACGCCTGTTTCGGACAGATTGGCAACCTGTGTCCGATCGAGCGCCGCCATCTGGGTGATGCTCAGGCTGGCGATCTCATCCGCCGTAAAGCCCTTGAGCTGCGTGGTCGTCAGACTGGACATCTGAAGCGCGGACAATCCCTTGAGCTGGGTCGTCGTCAGATAGCCGATTTCCGAAGCGGTCAGACCCCTGACCTGAGTCGTGGTCAGGAGCGCGATATCGCCGGAGGTCAATCCCGCAAGGGCCGTGAAGGTCAGGACGCCAAGCTGGGTCGAGGTCATCGCCCGCAGTTGATCATCGCTCAGGGCATTGACCTGGCTGTCATTCAGGCCGGCAAGCGCCGTCGTGGTCAGGGCACCGATCTGCGTGGCGTTGAAAGCCGCCAGCTGGTCAGCATTGAAGGCGGCCAGACCGGTGGCGGTCAGCCCCCTGATCTGGGTCGTGGTCATCCCTTTCAGGACAGTCACTGTCAGTCCGGAAATTTCGTCCTCGGTCATGGAAGCGATCTGCTGCGTCGCCAGGCCGTTTAATTGAGTCGTATTCAGGATCGCTACCTGATCCGCCGACAGGCCACCAAAGGCCGTCACGGTCAGGGCCGCCAGTTGCGTTGCCGTAAGAGAGGGCAATTGCGTGGATTGCAGGGCGCCGGCTTCCGTGGCGGTCAGGGCCGCCATCTGCCCCGTGGTCATGGCGGCGATTTCCGCAACGGTCAAGCCGGCAATCTGGTCTTCGCTGAGCTGGGAAATCTGCGTGGCGGTGAGTGACCTGAACTGCGTAGTCGTCAGGCTTTGCAATTGAGTTGTCGATAGACTGGCGACACCGGTGGTGCTGAGCGTCGCAATCTGCCGGGTGCTCATCGCCGCCAGTTGATCCGTCGTCAGGGCAGAAACCTGTCCGGCGCTCAGGCCGCCGATGCCCGTTGCCGAGAAGGCGCCGATCTGAGTGGTGGTCAGGCTGGCCACCTGATCATTGGTCAGTGCCTGCATCTGGGTGGCCGTCAGGGCGCCAAGCTGAGTCAGGCTCAGGGCTGCCAGCGCCGTTGTCGAAAGGCCAGCGATCTGGTCGGCGGTCATGGCGGCGATCTGGGCCGCGGTAAATACGGAGATCTGGGTCGCGGTCAGGCTGGATATCTGCGTATTGCTCAAGCCTCCCATCCCCGCCTTGGATAGCGCCGCGATCTGGCTGGTACTCAGGGCCGCCATCTGCGTATCCGCAAGCCCGCCGATCGCCGTGGCCGTCAGGCCCATGATCTGGGTGTTGGCCAGGCTGCTGATCTGCGTCACGCTCAGGGCGGCCACCTGATCATCATTCAGCGCACCGGCTTCGGTGACCGTCAGGCTTTTAAGCTGTGTAGTCGTCAGAGTGGCCAGATCGTCCGGATTGAGTTCCGCGATCTGGGTCGAGCTCATATTCCGTATCTGGGTGGTCGTCAGGGATTGCAGGGTCGTCGGGTCAAACGCGTCAAGCTGCTCTCCCGTCAACCCCTTGATCGCCGTACTGTTGATATAGCGGATCTGCGTCGTGCTCAGCGCTGTAACCTGCTCCGTGGTCAGGCTGGAAAGACCAGAGGCGCTCAATGCCTTGACCTGGGTGGTCGACAGCAAGGCCATCTGGCTGGTCGTCAGCCCCGACAGGTTGCCGGCGCTCAGGCCCGCCAAAGCGGTGGTATTCAGGCTCAGAAGCTGGCTTGTGGTCAGTCCGGCAATCTTGTCGGAGGTCAGCCCCGCCAGTTGAGTGGCCGTCAGCACATTGATCTGGGTCGACATCAATGCCGCCAGCTGCGTATCGCTGATCGCGCCCAGTTGCGTCGCCGTCATGCCCTTGATCTGGCTCGTGCCCAGGGCCGCCAGTTGCGAAGCCGTAAGCGCCGCGATCTCGTCATTGGACAAGGCGCCGATCTGCGTGGCGCTCATGGCCCTGAGCAAGGTCGTGCTCAGGCTGGCCACCTGATCAGCCGTCAGGCTGGCGGTCGCCGTTGTCGTCAGGGCCGCAATCTGTTTGGTGTTCAGGACATTGATCTGGGTCGATGTCAGGGCCGCAACCTGGGTATCCTTCAGTCCGCCGAGACCGGTCGTCGACAGAGCGGACATCTGTGTCGTCGTCAGTTGCGACACCTGCTCGGTTGTCAGCGCGCTGATCTGAATCGATGTCAGGTTGTTCAGCTGTGTCGGGCTGAAACGCCCCAGGTCCGATGGATTAAGTGAGGCGATCTGATCCGCGCCCAGGGCCTTGATCTGCGATGTCGTCAACGCCGCCAGTTGCGATGACGTGAACGCCGACAGGTCATCGGCTGACAGGCTGGCGACCTGGGTGGCGGTCAGGTTGGAAATCTGGCTTTGCGTCAAGGCCGCGATCTGGGTATTGCTCAGCTCGGCGAGGTCCGTGGCGTTCATTCCACGTAACTGCGTCGTCGACAGGGATTGGAGCAAGGTGGTCGTCAGCGACGCAACCTGACTGTCACTGAGCGCACTGATCAGGCTGGCCGTCATCGCCGCCCACTGATCCGTACCGAGAGCCGCCAGTTGCGCGGTGCTCAATTGCGAAATTTCGCTGGTGGTCATGGCCGCGATCAGCGTTGCCGGCAAAGCCTTGATCTGCGCTGTGGTAAGACCCGCTATATGCGCCTCGCTCAGGCCTTTTATGGCGCCCGTCGTCAGGGCCGCCAGTTGCACGGCCGACAAGGCGTTGACCTGCGTATTGGCGAGCGCACCGATATCTGTTGCCGTAAGTCCCTTGACCTGCGTGGTGGTCAGGACTGCGATCTGGGTCAGGCTCAGGCTGGCGATCTGGTCTTCATTGAGATAGCCGATCTGGGTTACGGTCAGGGCGCGCAACTGCGTACTGTTCAGAATGCCGATCTGGTCGGCGGACAGACCCTGGAGTGCCCTGGAACTCAAGGCCGATATCTGGCCGGCCGTCATCGCAGCCAATTGGGTATTGCTGATGGAACTGATGATATCCTGGCCGAGCCCGCCGATCTGTGTCGCAGTCAGGTTGCTGAGTTGTGCCGTGGACAGCGCCTGGAGCTGTTCCTGGTTCAGCACGCCGACACCGGCAGCCGTCAACCCTTTGATCTGCGTTACTGTCAGGTTGCTGATCTGCCCGGGGCTGAACGCGCTGACCTGTGTCGTCGACATGCCGGCGATCTGGGTGGAACTGATACCGGCCAGTTGCGCGGCCGTCATGACGCCGATATCGTCGGCCGTCAGGCCCTTGATCTGCGTGACACTGAGCGCGTTGAGCTGCGTGGCACCAAGCGCCAGGAACTGCGTGGTGCTAAGCGCCTGCAGGGCAACCTGGCTAAGCCCTCTGACCTGATCGGTACGCAACAGGCTGAGTTCGGTTTCGGTCAGGCCGTAAACCTGCTGTTCGGTCAGGGCGTTCAACTGGGCTGACGTCAGGGCACCGATCTGGGTGGCCGACAATCCGCCCAGGAATGAGGCATCAAGGCCTTTTACCTGCGTGGTGTTCAGCGCCGCGATCTGGGTTTCGGTCAGGGCAGCGGCCTGAATGGCGGACAGGGCATCAATCTGTGTCTCGGCAAGTCCCTTGACCTGGGTTACCGTCATCTGGCTGACACGGCTGGTGCTCAGGCTTTCCACCTGGTCATTACTTAGCGCCCGCAGCGCCGTCGCGGATAGCGCTGTCCACTGTCCCTCGTTCAGGGTGTCGATAAAGGTGGTCGTGACCTGGCTGAGCTGGCTGGCCTGCAGGTAATAGGCCTGAGTCGAGGTCAGGCCATTGAGCTGACCCGCGCTCAGGCCGTTCAGTTCATCAGGCGTCAGTGCCCTGATCTGGGTAGAGGTCAGGGCGGAAATCTGCGTCGAGGTCAGGGCGTTTAATTGTGTCGTGGTCAGCGACTGCACTTCGGTCGTCGTCATCCCCTGGATCTGGGTCGCGGACAGACTGGCGAAATCGCTGGCATCAAGCGCACTCAGACCGGTTGATCCCATCCAGTTGATCTGCGTCGAGGTCAGACCGGCCAGTTGCGTTGTCGTCATGGCGTCGATGATCGTCGCCGGCAGGCCCTTCATCTGCGTCGAATTCAGACCCGACAGTTGCGTCGAGGAAAAGGCGCCAAGCTGGGTTGTCGTCAGCACGCCAAGCTGGTCTGCATCCATGCCCTTGATCTGCATGGTGGACAGCACCGAAAGCTGTACAGGAGACAGAACCGAAAACTGCTGCGTCGACAGTTCGCCGATATCCGTCGCCGTCAACCCCTGGATCTGCTGCGTGGTCAGGGCGGCGATTTCCTCGACGCCGAAAGCCTCCATCTGGGCTTCGAGCAGGACCGACAACTGCTTGCCGGAAAAGGTCATCTGGCTGGCGGTGAAGGCCGCTATCTGCGTCGTCGTCAGCGCCTTCATCTGAGTCGTGGAGATAGCCGCAAGCTGCGTGGCATTGAGCGCCTGGATGACTTCAACACCGAAGGCTGAAATCTGTGTCCCGGACAGGGAGGCGATATCTGTTGCCGTCATCGACCGGACGGTGGCCGGCGACAAGGCGGCGATCTGGCTGACGCTGTATGACGAATAAACGGAGGTGACCACGCGCGTTCGCTTCCCTGCTACCTTCAAGTGTTTAGATTGAAAGGGGCAGCGTAGCCTGCAATTTCAGAAGCCAGGTGTATTTTACACCTACTCACCCGCCTTTAGCACCCGTATATCACGTTTGGAGAAAAATGCGGCAAAATAAAGGCAAAATTTGCAAGTATTTGTAAAAGCCCAGCTTTATACACATGTACCGGTACTTCAGCGGGTATGCCGTCTGTATTGCAAGGGGCTTTCAAAACCGTGTCCCCAGGCGCCTAGCCTGCGTGATCTGGCATAGGCTTCCTCGTCGAGGTATTGCGTCGAGAAGCTGCGATAAGCTACCGCCAGCCCCCGTCGGACCATTTCGCCTCCGATGTCACGTCCGCCAGATATCTTGCAAATCGCAATCATTCGGCCATAGGTGTCGATGTCACGCTTTTCACAAATGACATTCTGTCTCTGGATCAGCTCATGCAGGGCCTGACGCGCTTCGGTGCCGCATCGGAACCGGCCACAGGTCTGGTCACGTTCAAAGGCATCGATACCGAACAGGCGAATATGCCGCTTGCGAATGACAAGCGTATCCCCATCGATGACGTAGGCAGGCCCGGAGATGATGACCGGTTTTGCGATCGCGCCGCCAGCCAGAACACTCAAGGCCAAACACAGCGTAACCGAACGTGACAACCCAGGCCGGCTTTTGCGGTTGCCTGCCCTCATCAAACCGTCTAATTGCCCGTTCATGATCACAAATTTCGCCAATAGTTTCGCGCTGACGCATCTCGATATCATGTCCAAGCTTATTTGGGCGTGCAAGTCTGTGCGTATTACCACGCGCAAAAAAAACAAGGCGTAAGATCGAAACGATCGCGCCCCTTCCCGTTCAACGGGGCGCACAGAGACAACAGGCGCCCTGCAAAGGCCCTGAAATGCCCGTTACCCCTGAAAAGAAATCTTTGCTCACCGCTCCCTGGCTGTTGACCTGGGGAGGGTATATCCTGGCCATGCTGGGGGCGTTTCTCTTCGCCAGCAAGGGGATCTGGATAAAGCTGGCCTATAATTACCAGGTCGATGCCTCGGCCCTGATGGCGCTGCGCCTGTCGGTAGCGACCCCATTTTTTATCGTGTTCGGCGTCATCACCTTTCTGCGCGGGAAGGCGAAGGGCACGCATGATCTGCCGCCTGTCGACCGTAATCCCGGCCTTTACCTGCGCACGCTCGGCGTCGGCGTCCTTGGCTACTGGGTGGCCAGCTATACCGACTTTGAAAGCCTGACCACCCTGTCGCCGCAGTTCGAGCGGTTGATCCTGTTCACCTATCCCCTGTTTGTCATCCTGTTCGGTGCGCTGTTCTTCAAGCAACCCATGCGCCTGAAAGCCGTATGGGCCTTTATCATCAGCTATATCGGCCTGGGCCTGGTGTTCCTGACTGACCTGCACAGCCAGGGCGCGGCGGTTATTAGTGGCGTGCTGTGGTGCACGGTCTCCTCCGTCGCGTTTGCGCTTTACCTGTTGCTTGCCAAGCCGCTGATCAAGCGCATGGGCCCTTCCCTCTTCACCTCCTGGGCAATGAGCGGCGCGGCCCTGGCCACCGGCATACATTTCCTGACTGTGCACAAGCTCAGCGACATCCACATGACCCCGCCGCTGCTCACCCTGGTGATCGGACTGGCGATCGGCGCCACAGTGCTGCCCAGCTACCTGACCAATTTCGCCCTCAGCCGCATTTCCTCTCAGGCCAATGCCATCATCAGTTTCATCAATCCGATTTTTACGCTTATCCTCAGCGGCCTGATCCTGGGCCAACATATCAGCCTGGCCGATATTATCGGCACTCTGCTGGTTCTCGCCGGCGTCGGGCTGTATGTCTGGATCGACCAGCGCGCCACGCGTCAGGAGGCAGCCGTATCCAGGGGATAAGCATCCGTACCGATTGTGGCGTGTCTGAAAAGCGCGACGGCAGACTGCTTTAAAACCGGATGCACCCAGTCCGGTGCAATCTCGGCCAGCGGTCCCATGACAAAGGCCCGCTCGGCGGCGCGCGGATGTGGCAGGATCAGTCCTTTTTCGCCACTCATAACCACGTCTCCGAAAGCGATCAGATCAAGGTCAAGCACACGCGGCGTATTGAGCCGGCCATCTCGCATGCGCCCGGCATCGCGCTCCACATCATGCAAAAGCGACATCAATTCAGAAGGTTCCAGGTCAGTTTCGATCTGCAGGACCGCATTGACATAGGGCGGATCGTCCGGATTGGGCCAGGCCTTCGAAGACCACAAACGTGAAATCTTGTTCACAATCAGTCCTCGTGCCTGCAATACCTTGACAACATCGCTGAAAGCTTGCGATGCAGTCACCCGACCAGACAACAGGTTGGAACCGTAGGCAATAAAAACGGACATATTGTTATCTTCGCCTGCCATTTTAACTGCACATTTTCAGGATAGCGTTTAGCCATGAGCTTTTATCCGACCGACCGTATCGCGCTTTTTATTGACGGTGCCAACCTCTATTCAGCTGCCAAGGCACTGAATTTTGACATCGACTATCGCAAACTACTCGATGAATTCCGCAAACGCGGCATTCTGGTCCGCGCTTACTATTACACCGCTCTGGTGGAGGGCGACGACTACTCGCCGATACGCCCACTGGTCGACTGGCTCGACTATAACGGCTTTCACCTGATCACCAAGACTGCCAAGGAATATACCGACAGCCAGGGCCGCAAGCGCTGGCGCGGCGACATGGATATCGAAATCGCCTGCGACATGATGGAAATGGCCGAACACGCCGACCATCTGGTACTGTTTTCCGGCGATGGTGATTTCCGCCGTCTGCTCGAATCCGTGCAGCGCAAGGGTGCGCGTGTCACCGTAGTCTCGACTGTAAAGTCTTCACCGCCCATGACTTCGGACGAACTGCGCCGCCAGGCCGATACCTTCGTCGATCTCGCCGACCTGGCGAACGTCGTCGGGCGTCCGCGCTCCAGCCATAATCCGCCCAAATTCCTCGGTGCTGAAGAGGACTACGACGAGACTGTCTAGCTTCCGGTTTGATTTTTTATCCGTAATACCGCCATCCTGACGCGGTATCATATGCGGAGCCTGCACCATGCTCGGACTTAACCTGACCAAACCCGCTCCGACCGGTTCCCGGCCTTTGCGTGACGCCACACCGATGGGCTTTCTCGCCGTCAGCGATTTCGACCAGGCACGTGCGTTTTATGAAGGCTTATTGGGCCTGACGGTTTTCAGCCAGGATGAATATGCCCTGGTGCTGCGCTCCGGCTCAACCCTGATCCGCGTCACCAAACCGCCGCAGCTCTATGTCGCGCCCTATACCGTTTTCGGTTTTCAGGTGACCAATATCGATGACAAGGTCTTTGCCATGACGGCACTCGATATCAGGTTCGAGCTTTACGACTGGCTGGGCGCAGCGCAAACCCCGCATGGCGTCTGGACCGCCCCCAGTGGCGACAGGGTGGCGTGGTTCAAGGATCCCGACGGCAACCTGCTGTCGATTTCGGAGCACAAGGTTTAACAATGGATCTGGGACTGAAGGGGCGTTACGCCATTGTCTGCGCTTCGAGCCAGGGGTTGGGCAAGGCTTGCGCCTTGGAACTGGCGCGCGCCGGCTGCACGGTCGTTATCAATGGCCGTACTGCCGATAAACTGGAAATGGTGGCAGCCGAGCTGCACACTGAGACCGGCGCCAACATTATCCCGGTAGCCGGCGATGTCGGTCTGGCGGAAACGCAAGACGCCTTGATCACCGCCGTGCCGCAAGTCGATATCCTGGTCAATAACAATGGCGGCCCGCCCTTCCGCGACTTCCGTCAGGTTGACCGCGCCGCCATGCTGGATGGCATAACCGGCAATATGGTGACGCCGATCGAACTGGTGCAGCGCGTGATCGACGGCATGGTCGAACGGCGTTTTGGCCGCATCGTAAATATCACCTCAGGCTCAGTGAAGATGCCGTTGTCCGGTCTTGATCTGTCCAGCGGCGCGCGCCTCGGCCTGACCGGATTCCTGGCGGGCGTGGCGCGTTCGGTGGCCCATGCCAATGTCACCATAAATTTCCTGTTGCCGGGATCGTTCGATACCGACCGGCAGGTCAGCAGCCTGACCCGCAAGGCCGAACAGCAGGGCGTCGATATCGCTACAGTGCGCGCACAAAGCGAAGCGGTCATCCCGGCAAAGCGCTTCGGCGAGCCTGCCGAATTCGGTGCTGCCTGCGCATTTCTATGCTCAGCTCAAAGCGGATTTATAACCGGACAGAGTCTGTTGATCGACGGCGGCGCCTTTCCGGGCGTGCTTTAGCCCTTGTCCCGCATCAGGCGCGCCTTATCGCGCGCCCAGTCACGATCGGCGCTGGCCTCGCGTTTGTCGTGCAGCTTCTTGCCCTTGGCCAGGGCAATTTCCAGCTTCACCCTGCCCTTGTCGTTGAAATAGAGCTTCGTCGGGATGATCGTCATGCCCTCGCGCTGTATGGCAATCATGAACCGGCTGATTTCCTTGCGGTGCAGGAGCAGTTTACGCGGCCGGCGCGGTTCGTGGTTGAAGCGGTTGGCGTGACCATAGATCGGAATATCGGCATTGATCAGGCACAGTTCATCGCCGTTTTCGATGCTGACATAGGATTCGGCGATATTGGCCCGTCCCTGACGCAGAGCCTTGACCTCGGTGCCGGTCAGCGAGATGCCCGCTTCGGTGTTCTGTTCGAGAAAATAGTCGAACTTCGCCCGACGGTTATCAGCGATCGTCTTGGCTGTGCTGATGACATCCATTATGCCGTTTCCAGTTCAAGCCCCGCCAGAGTCATGGCCTGGTCGACCAGCGGTCGTACCCCCTGCGAGCAGGCGACGATCGGCAGGCGCACTTCGTCAGTGCAGATCCCCAGGCGGCTCATGGCGTACTTGGTCGGTGACGGCGACGAATCGGCGAACAGCACCTTGTGCAGGCTGATCAACTTGTCCTGCCACTGGCGGGCGGTATCGAACGCACCTTGCGCGACCGCCTCATACATGGCCACCACCTGGGCCGGCGCCACATTCGAGGTTACCGAAATAACGCCATGGCCGCCATGTGCCAGATAGCCCAATAGGGTCGGGTCATCGCCAGAGATATAGGAAAAGCTGCCATCGATCAGCAGGCGCTGCTGACTAATGCGTTCGAGATCACCCGTCGCGTCCTTGATGCCAACGATGTTCGGCAGTTTCGCCAGGCGCGCGATGGTCTCATTGCTCATATCTACGACCGTGCGGCCGGGGACATTATACAGCAGAACCGGAATCTGAACGGCGTCGTTCAACGCCTTGAAATGCTGATAAATTCCCTCCTGCGAGGGCTTATTATAATAAGGTGCCACGACCAGCACGGCATCGGCGCCGACGGCCTTGGCATGGTGCGCCAGTTCAAGCGTCTCGGCGGTGTTGTTGGAGCCGGCGCCAGCGATCACCTTGATGCGGCCGGCCACCTTGCGCACGCACAGTTCCACCACCTTGCGGTGTTCTTCCATCGAAAGCGTCGAGGTTTCCCCGGTGGTGCCGACCGGCACGACACCATGCACGCCGGCGGCGATCTGCAATTCGATCAATTTCTCAAACGCCGCATAATCGACCTCGCCATCCTTGAACGGCGTCACCAAGGCAGTAATCACACCACGAAACAGGGGCTGGGCAGATGTATCGGTCATTCGTCTACTCTCGTCTCACCGCAAACACGGAAAGTTGTGGCTTTTCGGCCATCTGTGGCTTGGGAATATATAAAAATAGCCATAGATACACAAAGCTTTCGCTGCAATGGCTTTCTAAAAAGAAACTATCGCCTATAGTTCGGCCATACCCTTTTTGGCCCAATGACAGGATTATTATGACCCCGACTGACCGCCAGACAAATAAGCTTCCTCCCTTTGTTCGCAAGGCCCTTTTGATTGCGAGTGTCAGCGCCTTCACCCTCGGCGCGCTGCAACCCGTGGCCGCGCAGGACGACCCGGCGCAGGAAGTGAACGGCGTGCCGCAGGCCACAATGCCGATGCCGGTCGATACCGCCCGCCCCTATGTAGCTTCCGGTTTTTCCAGCAATGACACGGCCTTGCTGGAACAGGCGCTCTCCGCCGTCAAATCACGAAATTTCGCCGGCGCCGATTCGATGGCCGCCGGCCTGACCAATCCGGTGGCCCGCAAGATCGTCACCTGGACCATCATCAACAACGATGGCAACATTTACGGCTTCGCTGCGCTCGACGCCGCCCGGCGTGACCTGTGGGGCTGGCCGCGTGAAGCCAAGCGCCAGATCGCTGCCGAAAAACTGATCGGCTTGTCAGGCATGACGGCGCAGCAGATTGTCGACTGGTTCAAGGGCGCACCGCCGCAAACCACCGAAGGTGCCACGGCCTTGATCACTGCCTATGGCAACCTGGCGCGCACCGAAGACGCCCGCGCCCTGGCCAAAAGCTGGTGGCGGACCAAGGTGTTCGATTCGATGGCCCAGGCCAATTTCTACCAGGCCTTCGGCAGCTATCTTAATCAGGATGACCACAAGGCGCGGCTGCTGTGTCTGGAAGTCAATTTCCAGAACGCCAATTCCCAGGCGATCCGCGACATGACTGCCTATGTCGGTCCGCAGGATGCCGCCGTAGCAAATGCCGTTATCGCCATGCGCACCGGTTCGGCCAGTTCCGACGGACTCTATCAGGCAGCGCTTGCCGGCGATCCACAAAATCCTGCCCTAGCCTTTGCCCGCGCCAAGTATCTCAATGGCAAGGGACTCGAAACGCTCGGTTTCCAGTTGCTGCCTTACCTGCCGCAAGCTTCCGCCAGCCCTGATGCCGCCAGCCAGTTTTACTCGCTGCGCCTCGGCTACTTCAAGGCCGCCCTGAAGGCCCGGAATTATCGTGCTGCCTATGACGCCATGAACAATAACGGTTTCGAGCCGGGCGAAAGCATGGCCGAGGCCGAGTTCTTCGCCGGCTGGATGGCGCTGGTCAAGCTGAACGACACTGACGCCGCCATCCGCCATTTCCAGGCGCTGGCCACCGCCGGCACTTCGCCGATCACCCAGGGCCGCGCCAATTACTGGCTGGGCCGCGCCTATGAAAAACGCAACAATCCGGCGCTGAATGATATTGCGTCCGATGCCACACTGGCCCAGCGCTATTATGAAAAGGGCGGCCAGTACATCTACGCCTTCTACGGCCAGATGGCCGCAGAAAAGGCCGGCATCAAGACCATTACGCTTGGCAAGGACCCGGTGCCGACCGCCGCCGATCGCGCCCGCTTCGAAGGCCGCGACATGATCAAGGCCGCCCGCCTGCTGGGCCAGACCGGCGAACTGGATCTGTTCCGGGCTCTCGTCCTGCACCTCGACGACATCCTGCCGAATGCCGAGGAAGAGGCCCTTCTGGTCGACCTGGTCGGCCAGTACGATTCGCAACTGATGGCCATGAAGGTGGCGCGTGTGTCGATGCAGCGCGGTTTCTACCTGCCCGAACGTGCCTACCCACTGCGAAGCACCCCCAATGTCCAAGGGCCGGAACCGGCTTTCGTGCTCGCTATCACCCGCCAGGAATCGAGCTTCGACCCCAGCGTCCGTTCGAGCGCCAATGCCCGCGGCATGATGCAGCTCATTCCCTCAACCGGGCGGGCGGTCGCCAATCGCCTTGGTATCGGCTACAGCGGCGACGCCGCACTTTACGAGCCGGAATACAACATGACCCTCGGAAAGTACCATCTGGGTGAACTCGTTGACAAGTTCGGCGGTTCCTACATCATGGCGGCGGCGGGTTATAATGCCGGCCCCAGCCGTATGCAGACCTGGATCGATACCTGTGGCGATCCGCGTGGCGCCGTTGCCGATCCGCTGTCCTTCATCGAATGCCATCCCTTCACTGAAACGCGCAACTATATGATGCGCGTCACCGAGAACATGCGGATCTATCGTGCTCGCCTCAATGGCGGCACCGCTCCCCTGACAGCCATGGCCGATGTGCAGAGGGGTATCCCCGGCGCCATAGGCCCGTTCACCGGACCGGAATTCAGCGATGTCGCCTCGCCCGATGCCCCTATCAGCTATGCCGACTACAACAAGGGCGTAACAACAAATGCCGCGGCCGCCGCGCAACTGACCGGAACACCTATCGCCCCCGCACCGTCCACAATGGCGCCGGTGCCCAATCCGCCTGTCAGCATGAGACCGGTCGCCAATCCGGTTGTGAAGGCGGAGCCGGTCAAGAAGAAGACAACGGCCAAGGCAGTCAAAAAGAAAAAGGTCGAGCCTGTGAAAAAGAAAAAATCTACGAAGAAGACACGCGATTAAATCAGAGAATCGGGAGGCTCTCCAGCCGGAGAGTCTTCTGCCCATCGCCGGCAATCAATTCACCTTTCAGATTAAAGACTTCCGATAACAGGTTGGGCACAAATATCTTTTCCGGCGTGTCCATCTTCACAAGCTGACCTTTGTGCATCAGCAGTACGGTATCAGCGAACTGTGCCGCCAGATGCAGGTCATGCAGGCTGAGAATGACGGTCTGCCCGGCTTCGGCGCGTTGTTTCAGCCGTATCAGCACCTGACGTTGCCAGGCCGGATCGAGGGCGATCAAGGGTTCATCCAGCAGCAGGACATCCGCCGGACTAACCAGCACCCGAGCCAGCAATACCCGTGCGCGCTGACCGCCGGACAGAGTGAAGACGCCGCGATCGGCATTTTCCTGCATGCCCAGGGCCTGCAGTTCAGCCAGCGCTTTTTGCCGTGCCAGTTCCGGGGCCAGATACTGCGCCCCCAGCGCGGCGACATCGACACAACTCAAATCCCAGGCAATACTGCGTTCCTGCGGCAGGTAGGCAATATGCTCGGCCCGGACGCCCGGCCTGAGCGCCGTCAGATCCAGTCCATTGTAGCTGATCATGCCTGATTGCAACCGGATCAGGCTCGCCATGGCCTTGAGCAGGGTTGTCTTGCCGGCGCCGTTTGGCCCCACCAGTATGTAAAGCTTGCCGGGCAGCAGTTCGGCGGAAACCTCACGAACCACGGTGTCACGGCCGAGTTTGACGCTGACATTCTGAATAACAAAATTTGGCATTAGTCCAGCATCCAGCTTCTGGCGCTTTTGTAAGCCAGTACGGCGAAAAGCGGTGCGCCGACAAGCGAGGTCAGTACACCGAGATGGACGTCGGCGGTCGGCGGCAACAGGCGGATGAGGCCGTCAGAGACCAGCACCATCAGTCCGCCGGTCAGGGCCGAAGGCCAGATCAGGGTGTAAGGGTCCTTTATGCCAAAAGCCCGAACAAAGTGCGGCGCGGCCAGCCCGACAAAACCAATCACCCCGGCCACCGATACCGACAGGCCCGCCAGCAGAGACGAACCGATAACAATAACCTGGGTCAGCCGTGTCATGTCGATGCCCATGGAGCGCGCGGTTTCCTCACCGAGCGTCAGGAACCGCAACCCCTTGCCAAGACGCAGTGACAGACCGCTGACAACCACCAGTCCTGCGAAGCAGATCAGGACGTCGAACCAGCTGCGGTTCTGCACCGAACCCATCATCCAGCTCAGCATTTCCGAGGTGGTGACCGGCGATGGCGACAAATTGAAGGTCAGGGCCATCAGAGCGCCGCACAGGCTGGACAGCCCCACGCCCAATAAAATCAATGATTGACGCTGCGGGAACCGCTGAACGAAGATCAGGAGGATTACGGCCACCATCACCGCCCCGACAAGCGCCGAGCCCTCCACGGCAAAGGGCATCAATCCCAATCCAAAAACGATTGCCAGAGCGGCGCCCAGACCGGAACCGGCGGACACCCCGAGCAGGCCCGGTTCGGCCAGTGGATTGCGCAGCAGACCCTGCATCAGCGCACCGCTCATCCCCAGCATGGCGCCGACACCGATACCCGCCAGATTGCGCGGCAGGCGGATACCCCAGATAATTTCTGCTGGTAAGGATCGCCAGCGGAACAGGGCATCGAACCACATATCGCCATTTAAGGCGACATCGCCAAATATCATCAATATGACAAGCAGAACCACAATCGTCACACCGAGAACAGCGGACAGCATACGGCAGGATACGGTCATTGCGGCACCGCCTTCAGGCCACCACTGCCGGTCAGGGATGATTGAGACAGTTCCTTGAGATCATAGGCGGTAAACCAGCCACTACAACTGACAGCTTGTCTTGGCAGGGTGAAATTGGGAGATGCGGCGATTTGTGCCCGTACCAGCGGATTTCGGCCCGGCACCCGCCGCATCGCATAACGATCGTCATAAAACGCCAGGGCGAATATATCAGGCTTCATACTAAGCAGGACCTCCGGCGACAGATAAAAAAAACCTTTATTCTGAGTCTCCAGTTTGAAACCCAGTCGTTGCAACATGTCGCCCACCATGGTGTCAGGTCCGGCGCTGTATCCGCCAGGCGTATAATAAAGCGCGGTCCGCCCTTGACCCACCGGTTGAATGGCAGCCATCGCCTGATCGAAACGGCGCGCTTCGATCCCGGCACCAGCCTCCTGCCCCAGTTCTTTGGCGACGCGGAAAAGCTCAGGTTTGGCCTGATCGTAATTGGTGATGTCGTTGATGTTGACGATACGGATATGATGCTTTTCCAGCGCCTTGATCAGACTGAGATCACCGCCCCAGGTCCGGACAACCATATCGGGCTTGAGGGCCAGAATGGTCTCCAGACGCGGCTGGATGCGGCGTACGGTCGTGGCGCGTTCACGAAAATAGGAATCCGGCAGGCGTGCCCGGTCGGACAGCCCCAGTATCTGATCGCGAGGCACAAGGCCCAGCACATACTGATCCGCGCAACCATCAAGGGAGATCACTTTTGGCGGCTGGCCACCAGGTTCAAGGGACCTCGGCGGCAATCGGACCATCCATAACGTAACCGCAGCCATGCACAGGCAAATTAACACCACTGGCAAAGCACTAAAAATCAACCTGTGAGTGTCTTTTTTTTGCAAACTAACTACCACAAATTGGTTTATCCGAAGCCAAAAACTGCGCCTTATGGTTGTTCCAGGGGGCGTTTCAAAATGAAACCATATCGTAATAGCGACGCATTATTGCGCACATTTACCGATAAGTGGCTGCAGACAAATCCCGATTCTGTTCTGTCTTATGCGACGTTAAAGCAGGTTTTGCCATGGCCGTCATCACCCTGGCGCGAACACGTTGCCATCTCGCCACTGAAGACCTGCTTTTCCGCGCGTTCCGGGCCGTCGTGGCAGCAATTGACACTGATGATCGTTCTGTTTTTGATATTTGGCGGACTTTGCTTGTGGTCACCGGGTGGCTTGATCCGAGGACTTGGCTGGTTCTGCTGGGCCTGCTTCATGGGTAACGCGCTGATGCGTTTGGTGGCCTGTACGATCAAACCGGCAAAAAGCGCCCCGCCGTCCCCTATGACCGAAGCCGTCAACGAAAACCTGCCGGCCTACAGCGTCATCGTTGCACTTTATAAAGAGTCCAGCATTGTGCCTCAGCTTCTGGAGGCCATGCTGGCACTGGATTATCCCCGCGACCGCCTCGAAATTCTGTTCGCCCTGGAGGCAGATGACGAGGATACTCTTATGGCTTTTCAAACTCAGAATTTGCCGGATTTTGCGCGGGTCATTGCCGTACCGCCCGGCTTTCCCCGCACCAAGCCACGTGCCCTAAATCATGCCCTGGAGCAGGCCAGAGGTGACCTGATTGTAATTTATGATGCCGAGGATCAGCCTCAGCCGGACCAGTTACGATCAGCGGCCCGCGCCTTTGCCAGGGGCGATACTGCACTGGCTTGTGTTCAGGCGCCTTTGCGGCCCATTGGTGGAAATAGTTTCGTCGCCCGCCAGTTCGCTGCTGAATACGCCGTGCAGTTCGATGTGTTGTTGCCGGCGCTGCACGCCTTGCATCTGCCCTTTCCGCTTGGCGGCACCAGCAATCACTTCAAGGCGGATATCCTGCGCACGGCTGGTGGCTGGGACGCTTTCAACGTCACCGAGGATGCCGATCTCGGCCTGCGGCTCGCACAACTGGGCTACCGGACTGGCATGATCGCCTCACCGACCATGGAGACGCCACCTTCCGCAAGCCAGGTATGGATTCCGCAACGGACTCGCTGGATCAAGGGTTACATGCAAACCCTTCTCGTTCACACCCGGCTCAACAGCCCTTTAAAACCGCGCGCCTGGCTGGGCCTGTTTCTGGGCGTGGGTTTGAGCGTCGCGGCGGCCGTTCTCTATGCACCGTTCAGCCTGATGGTGATCATGTCCCTGCTGCTCACAGGCTTGCAACGCATTGGTGACGCGGCGCATCCCCTTCATATACTGTCGCCTTATGATCTCGCCCTGTTCCTGTTCGGCACTTTGAGCGGCATGATTACAATCACACTGGCCGCACGCCGAGCTGGCTTGCGACTGAAATTGGCTGATGTGCTTGGAGCACCCGTGTATTGGTGCCTGCAATCGTTAGCGGCTGGTTTTGCTCTTTGGCAACTGGCGACAAGGCCCTTCCACTGGGACAAGACCGAACACGCGCCTGTAACTTTTGCCGTCCAGCCTCTTTACGAAAACCAGTCATGCGCTTATGGCCTTGAGCATGATCATCACCGATACCCCAACCACCCTGCGCACCAAAGCATGGGCTGACTACGCCCTTGTCGATTCCGGCGATGGCCGGAAACTTGAGCGCTATGGCGACTACCTCGTCATCCGCCCGGAACCGCAGTGCTGGTGGACGCCCAAATATCCGCAACTGTGGGACAAGGCCGACGCCATTTTTGACCCTCAGGGCGAAGACGACGAAGGTAACTGGCGCTTCTCGCGCAAACCTGCCGAGCAATGGCAACTCGGTTGGGAGAAGGCCAAATTCTATGGCCGCTTTACCAATTTCCGCCACCTCGCCTTCTTCCCTGAACAGGCGGCCAACTGGGCCTGGCAAAAAGAAGCCGTCGCCAAGCGCAATAGTCCACGCGTGCTGAACCTCTTTGGCTATACCGGCGTCGCCAGCCTGGTGGCGGCCGAAGCCGGCGCAAAAGTCACCCACGTAGACGCCTCGAAAAAAGCCATCGGCTGGGCACGGGAAAATGCCGCGCTATCCGGCCTCAGCGAGGCGCCGATCCGCTGGATCTGTGAGGATGCCAAGAAGTACGTCCAGCGCGAGGTTAAACGAGGCTCGAAATACGAAGGCATTATCCTCGACCCGCCGAAATATGGCCGCGGCCCCACCGGAGAGGTATGGCGCCTGTTTGAAGACCTGCCGGAGATGGTTCATCTTTGCGCCCAGCTTCTCAGCAACGAGGCGTCCTTCCTGCTGCTAAATGCCTATGCCGCCCGTGTTTCCGGACCGGCCCTGGCGCATCTGGTCGCCGAAGCCGTCGGGCAAAATGCATCTTTGGCCAAGGGTGGCCGTGTCGATTACGGTGAACTGACCCTGATCGAGGATTTGAAGCCACCAAAGGGCTTCAAACCGGCAGATATCGCCCCGCGCGAAATCGGACTCAGCTTCTTCGCGCGATGGATGGCCCAATGATCAGGCAAATTACCTCCCTGACCAACCAGACGATCAAGGACATCCGCGCCCTTCATATGCGCAAGGAACGCGAGGCAACCGGGCAGTTTTTGGCCGAGGGCCTGAAGATCATCATCGATGCGCTCGACCAGGGCTTTGCGCCGCAGATCCTTGTCTACGGCAAGGATGCCGATCACCATCCATTGCAGGCACGGGCCGTCCATGCCACGCTTGAGGCGGGCGGTGAGGTTCTTGAGGTAACACGTGAAATTCTTGAGAAAATTTCGCGCAAGGATAACCCTCAGATGGTCATCGCCGTCTTCGGCCAGATGATCCGTACGCTCGGTGATATAGATCCGGAAAGCAATGATGTCTGGGTCGCGCTGGAGCAGGTCCGCGACCCCGGCAATCTCGGCACCATCATCCGTACCGCTGACGCTGCCGGTATTGGCGGCGTCATCCTGATCGGCGACTGTGTCGATCCGTTCTCGGTCGAAACCGTGCGCGCCACCATGGGCTCCATCTTCGCCCTGCCGGTCGTCAAATGCACGCGCGACGAATTCCTCGCAGATCGTGCACGCTGGACCGGATCGGTGGTCGGTACCCTGCTGACCGCCACGCACAATCACCGGACAGCCCCCTATACGCGCCCGACCTTGATCGTCATGGGCACCGAGCAATCCGGCCTGACACCGGAAATAGCCGCCATCTGCGATACCAATGTCAAGATTCCCATGAAGGGTCGTGCCGACAGTCTCAACCTGTCCGTAGCTACCGGTATCATGATCTATGCGGCGGCTGGTCTGTGAAATTAGGCAAGGTCAGAATTGATGGCTTTCTGGCCGGCATGGTCTTGGCCATCATTCTGGCGGCGCTTTTCCCGGCGCCGGGTGCGCATGGCGGTATACTGCATCCCGAACTGCTGACCAAGCTGGGCATTGCACTCATCTTCTTCCTGAATGGCGCCATGCTGTCTTTCAATGCACTGAAGGATGGCGTAATGCGCTGGCGGCTGCACCTGATCATCCAGGCAGCCACCTTCGTGTTGTTTCCTGTGATCGGACTGGCTTTCCTGGCGGCAGCCGGCCGCTTCATTTCATCCGACCTGCAGCTAGGCTTCTTTTATCTCTGCGCCCTGCCGTCTACAGTTTCCTCCTCCGTGGCCATGACCTCGGCGGCGCGGGGCAATGTACCGGTCGCCGTCTTCAACGCCACAATTTCCAGTTTGATCGGCATCATTCTGACGCCATTATGGATGAGCCTTCTGTTGAAAACTTCCGGACATCATCTTGATGTTGCGGGTGTTTTCATTGACCTGTTCAAATGGATGGTCCTGCCGATGGTCATTGGCCAGTTCGTGCGCCCGCTGATCGGCGCCTGGCTGCATCGACACAAGAAGCTGGCTCAGATGGCTGATCGCGGCACCATATTGCTGCTGGTCTACACTTCATTCTGCGATTCCTTTGCACTCAATATCTGGGGCGCGACAAATCCCGCCGTCATGATATCCGTGATCATCGCTACCCTCATCCTGTTCTTCGGCGTATTGCTTCTGCTGTGGGGACTTTGTGATCGTGTCGGCATCATGCCCGCTTTTCGCGCCGCCGTGGTTTTCTGTGGCACCAAGAAGAGCCTGGCCACCGGCGTACCCATGGCCTCGCTGATTTTTGCCGGTCACGCATCAGGCCTGGGTCTTATCCTGCTTCCCATCATGATCTACCATCCGTTGCAGTTGTTGATCTGCACTCCGCTCGCCAGCCGATGGGCAAAAGAGGCACAGGCGGAAGAAAATCCGGTTAGCAGCTGATTATTAAATAGAATTAAGATGGAAACGGTTCATATACCGTTCATAGACTGACATCTAGTTTTGAATTAAGGGGGCGCATCCGGCGTCTCAACGAAAGACACGCCATGAAACACATCGCTATCAAACTGGTTTGCGCCGCTGCTCTCGTGGCAAGCCTGACCGGCTGCATCATGTATGTCAGTCCTGATCACAAATACCATACCGACAATGCACCGGCGGCAGATGAAAAGCCCGCCGAAGTCCTGTCCAGCTCACAATCTTTCTAACAATTAAAGGGGAAACAAATGAAATCTCTTGCCATCAAGCTTATCTGCGTCGCCGTCCTGGCCTCCAGCCTGTCAGGCTGCATCATCATAGATCGCAGTGGTTCCGACTTCAGCTATTCTCACGCCGGCTAAAGAAACAGGCGGGAATAAAATCCCTGCTGTAAGGCGCCGCTAAAAACGGCGCCTTACTTATTTACATCCAATGGATCACATCCTAGCCTGATCCTGCTTAAGGAGTACGCATCATGAAAAAGCTGATTCTCAAACTCGTCGTTCTGCCATTTATCGGCCTGGCCTTCGCTGGCTGCATCACTATCTGATCAGGCATAAGCATAGGGACCACCACGCGCCAGGGCCCTTTGATAGGCCGGGCGCGCATGGATCTTCTCAAGCCACGCCCTGATATGCGGCTTCCCACCAGCGTCTGCCCGGCTGGCCGCGGCCTCAAGCGGAAAACTCATCATGATATCTGCGGCGCTGAATTCGGTGCCTGCAAACCATGGCGATTGGGTCAGGGTATTTTCCCAAAAATCGATATTGGCCACCAGGTTCGGCGTTACCAGCCTGGAATTAATCCTTTGAGCAATAGCGGCCGCTATCGGTTTTATCAGCCACGGTGCGTGCGTACGAATGCCGGTGGTTAGCAGTTTCAACAGCAATGGCGTCATGGCCGAACCTTCGGCATAATACATCCAGTATGTATAACTCAAACGTTCTTCGCTGCCGTTGAGCGGCATAAGGCGACGATTACCGTATGTTGTCAGCACATAATCAAAGATGGCGCCAGTCTCGGCGATTATGAGTCCGCCATCCGAAAGAACCGGCGACTTGCCCAGTGGATGCACCGCTTTCAGCTCCGGTGGCGCCAGCATGTCCTTGCCACGTTTATAGGCCTTGATTTCGTAAGGCAGCTCAAGCTCCTCCAGCAACCAGAGGACACGCTGTGACCGTGAGTTATCGAGATGGTGGACGGTAATCATGACGGCTCCTGTTTTACACTTATACGTGCTGGAGCTGTAAAGGATCAGGTCCCTCGTGGCTTAGCCCGTGTCGTAGGATCGGCGTCTCGTGGATTCTCGGGCCAGACGTGGCGCGGATAACGCCCTTTCATCTCACTGCGGACTTCCGCCCAGGAACCATTCCAGAAAGCCGGCAAATCTTTCGTGATCTGGATTGGCCGGTGTGCAGGAGATGTAAGCGCAAGCGTGACCGGTATCCGGTTCGGGCCAATGACGGGGTGAACCGTCGTACCGTATAATTCCTGCACACGCACCTCGACACGTGGGCCACCTTCCGCCTCATAATCGATGCGGATATTGGAGCCTGTCGGCATTTTCAGGGCTTCCGGCGCCAGTTTATCGAGCACGCGCTGTTGATCGTAATCGAGCATATTAAACAGAGCCTGCGAGACGACACCACCTCCCAGTGACAGCAGGGATTTACCTGAAGCGTAAGGGGCAAGCCAGGTTTCCAGGCTCGCCAGCAAGGATTCGTCACTCATGTCAGGCCATGCGGCATCCTGCCCCTTTAGAAACGCCACGCGCGCGCGCAGGGCTTGTGCGCCTTCAGAAAGATTAAGAGCTTTCAATCCCTTGGCCTGTATTTCTTCAGCTTCCGCATGAAGCAACAGGTCTGGCGGGATCTTTTCCAGGGGTTTGCTCGAGAGGATGATATGCCCCAGGCGCGTCTGCTCGAAAGCCCGGAACCGCCCGTTATTGCGCTCCAGTATCGCTCCCTGCTCCAGACGATCGGCGAACAGACTGAGAATCTCAGCTTCGCTGAGAGGTGCCGCCAGTAGAATACGATCACGGCCCGCGCCGCCGCCAAGATCGCCAACGGTCAGATAAGGCTCACGCGCCAACCGGTCGTGTTCATCCACATAGACGCCCCGGCCATTGGCCATGACGAATTCCCCGGCCTTCCCACGCGCCTTGGCAATCCGCTCCGGAAAGCATTCGGCCAGCAGATGATGGACAAAGGTACGACCGCCTGACCTGGTGGTGCTCCTGGTCAATGATTGCGCCTGACGCGCCCATCCCTGCGCCAGTTGACGCGACTGGGCGATCTTCGATGACTTGTCACGTGCCAGAGCTTCCAGGCGCATATCGAGATCGGTCGATTTTCCGCCCAGGCCATTTTCAGATAAAAGGACGGCGAGGTTTGCCCCCTGTTCCGCCGCCCCGTTTTCGGCCGCCCTGATCAGCATATGTGCCAGACGTGGCGACATCGGCAATTGCGCCACCGCCTTACCATGAGCGGTCATGTCTCCATTTTGATCGAGCACGCTTAAGGCCTGCAACAGCTTAACCGCCTCGTCCATGGCGGCTTTCGGCGGATGATCCAGAAACACCAGCCCTTCGGTTGATTTAGCCCCCCACAGGCGCAGGGACAGCGCCAGTTGCGACAGGTCTGTTTCCAGGATTTCCGGCTTGGCGAAGGGGATCATCGACCGGTCCTGCTCGGCATCCCACAAGCGATAGGCGTCCCCCGCCTGGGTCCGGCCGGCCCGGCCACGCCGCTGATCGGCCGAGGCCCTGGATACGCGTTCCGTCACCATGCGCGTGGTGCCGCGCGCCGGATCGAACCGGCCCAGACGTGACAAACCGCAATCGACAACCATTGATACACGATCAAGCGTCAGGGAGGTTTCAGCAATCGCGGTTGCCAGGACGATCTTCGGATGTCCCGGTTGATTACGTTTGAGCGTATGGGCCTGGTCCCTGAAATCCATGGCGCCGAAAAGCGTGTGCACCTCAATATGCGTCGCGATGCCGATTTCGTCGATAAAACGCGCGACGCGATGAATTTCCCCCTGCCCTGGCAGGAAAACCAGCATGGTCTCGGCTTTTTCCGGCGTAAGCTTGACGGACAGACGCGTCACATGGCGGGCAATGTCCTGCTCCATCATCAATGCTTGATTACGCCCCAGGTAGTGGGTCTCGATCGGGAAGGTGCGTCCTTTGGATTCGAAACGCCCCGCCCCCGGCAGCAGTTCCAGTACCCGGTCGCCATCAAGCGTGGCTGACATTATCAGCAGGCGCAGATCATCACGTAAAACGGCTTGGGTATCACGGGCGAAGGCCAGGCCCAGATCGGCATCCAGGCTCCGCTCATGAAACTCGTCGAAAATGACGCAGCCGATCCCTTCCAGCGAAGGATCGGCCAGAATCACTCGAGAGAAGATGCCTTCGGTGACCACTTCGATACGTGTCGGGCCAGATATCTTGCTTTCGCCGCGTACGCGGAAACCAACCGTCTGCCCCACAGGCTCATTCAGGGTTTCTGCCATGCGCGCCGCGGCCGCCCGTGCCGCCAGACGGCGGGGTTCCAGCAGGATGATCTTCTGGCCATTCAGCCACGGCGCATCGAGCAGGGCCAGTGGAACACCCGTGGTCTTGCCCGCACCGGGCGGGGCAATGATCAGGGCCGTGGTGTCACTCGCCAGAAATGTTTTTAGCGGCGCATAGATTTCTTCAACAGGAAGCATGCCCTGCACTAGCAGACCCGCACGCAATAAAAAAGGCGCCCTCTGATCGGGCGCCTTTTTCAGTATCAGGTAGTCCCCGGAGGGGGCGGCAAGTCCGCATCATCTTCATGGACCTCAACCACCCCTCGTCCGACGTGGCTGTGACCACGGCTGTAGCCGAAGTAAATCAGCAAACCGATGGCGCCCCAGACCGGCAGAACCATCTTGGCAACGAATGGCAGGTTGAAGTACAGCGCCACGCAGCCCACCATGGCAACCGGCGCCACGATCCACACCATCGGCGTCTTGAACGGACGCTTGCGTGCAGGGTCGGTCTTGCGCAGCACCATGACCGCGATGGCCACCATGAAGAAGGCGAACAGCGTGCCGGAATTGGAGATATCGGCCAGTTGTCCCACAGGGAAGAATGCGCCGGCGACAGCAACGCAGATACCGGTGAAAATGGTCATCTTCCATGGCGTCTTGAACTTCGGGTGGACGTCCGCCAGCTTTTCAGGCAGCAGGCCGTCACGCGCCATAACAAAGAAGATACGCGTCTGGCCGTAGATCATCATCAGGATAACCGAAGGCAGCGCGATGGAAGCCGCCAGACCGACCAGGTTGCCGATCAGCGGGAAGTTTATGCGGCGGAGCACTTCGGCCAGAGCTTCCTTGGAACAGACGATAGGCGCTATGCCACCTTCGGCAACCGCCTTGCAGCGCAGGGCAAAATCAGCACCATCGGGCGACAGAATCACACCGGAAGCGTCGGTCAGGGGTTGCGCCCCGACCGTGCCGATGACGCCGGCGGCAACCAGCAGATAGAAAACGGTGCAGATGGCGAGTGAACCTATCAGGCCGATCGGAACGTTGCGTTGCGGATTCTTGGTTTCCTCGGCCGCTGTTGAAACCGCATCGAAACCGACATAGGCGAAGAAGATAGAAGCCGCGGCGCCGACAACTCCGAGGCCATTGCTGCCGAAGAAACCCGTGGGCAGCAGCGGCGTAAAGTTTTCCCCCTTGATCAGCGGCAGGCTGAGCACGATGAAGGCGGTCAGAGCCGTGACCTTGACCAGAACCAGGATGGCATTGACCTTGGCGCTTTCACTGGTGCCGATGACCAGCAGCCAGGTCACGAGCCCAGCGACAATGATGGCCGGCAAATTGACGACACCATGGCTAAAGTCGACCGTCGGCATGTATCCATTAATGCCCCAGATTGGCCCCGCGGCCAGGAACTCCGGTAGCTGGAAACCGGTGGTACTCTTGACCAGCCCCATAACATAGCCAGACCAGCCAACGCAGACCGCCGAAGCCGCGACGGCGTATTCGAGCACGAGCGCCCAGCCAACCATCCAGGCCATAAGTTCGCCCATCACGGCATAGGTGTAGGTATATGCAGAGCCGGAAACAGGCACCATCGAAGCCAGTTCGGAATAACAAAGCGCCGCGACGGCGCAGACGATACCCGCAACGATGAAGGAAAACATCATGCCGGGCCCGGCCTTTTGTGCGGCGGCGGCTGTCAGAACGAAGATACCAGTGCCTATGATCGCCCCTATGCCCAACATCGTCAGCTGGAAGGCGCCTAACGACCTGTGCAGCGACTTTTTCTCTGCTGTCACCAGGATCGCGTCCAGCGACTTAATTCGCAAAGGATTCATTTTTCACCTTTTTTATGTGTTTTAACAGGCTGCTAGTCATCCAGGGACCACCCCAGCGCCCGTCTTGTCGTGAAGCCTACACACAAAAATTAAATCTGCAACTATCTTAACCGGAGGGTAGCCTTAAGGACACGTTTCCCGTAATTTCCGGTCATGTCCGCAGAACCGCCCATTCGACTGTTTGTCGCCCCCGTCACCCCCTTGCAGCAGAATTGCACCGTCGTCTGGTGCACGAAAACCAGCAAGGCCGCCATTATAGATCCGGGCGGCGATCTTGATCCGATCCTCGGTGAAATTGCCCGGCGCGGCCTGACGGTCGACAGGATATGGATCACGCATGGCCATGCCGATCATGCCGGCGGCGCGGCGGAACTGAAGGAACGCACGGGCGCTCTCATCGAAGGGCCGCACGAGAACGATCAGTTCTGGATCGACAATATTCCCTCGATGGGCCAGCGCTACGGCATCCCGGACATGCGCAGTTTCACGACCGATCGCTGGCTGCACGACGGCGATACGGTAACCTTGGGCGAAACGACCTGGGATGTCATCCACTGTCCCGGCCACACACCTGGGCACGTCATTTTTCATCACGCGCCGTCAGGCTTCGCGCAGGTCGGGGATGTGTTGTTCAAGGGATCGATCGGCCGGACGGACTTCCCGCGCGGTAATCATGCCGATCTGATCAACTCGATCACGCAGAAACTGTGGCCTTTGGGCGATGTACAGTTTGTACCGGGGCACGGGCCGATGTCGACCTTCAATACCGAGCGGCAAAGCAACCCGTTCGTAGCGGATCGCGTGGTTGGCAAGGCCGGGCCGAATACGCAGGGACCAGGCTAGCAGGGCGAATAAGGCAAGGGGCACAGCCCCCTTGACCCCATAAGCACTTTCCGAAAAGTGTGACGCACTTTTCGGATTAAAAAGTGCGTCAAAACAAAGTATCACGCGCCTTTCAGCAGCGGCGCCAGTTTCTGGGCGACACTCATATCGCCCTGAATTTTCATCTTGCCGGTCATAAATGCCATCATCGGGTCTAATGTACCTTTTGACATGGCAATCAGGTCGTCGAGCGCGATCTGGATAGTGGTATCCGCCTCGCCATCGTCATTGGTGACCGTATTCGGCACAGCAGCACCGTTGATCAGAATCTTGCCGGCATCACCGAAGTCGACCTTGATGATTTTGCCGAGACCGGAATTTTCCCCGACAGCAGCGCTGATTTTTTGTGTAATGGTTTCAAGATCGGACATGGCCGACTCCTTTGTTGGCTAAAGCCGGGTGACCTTAAGGTTAAGTTCCGATCCCGGCAAGCCAGACCTTGGGTCAAGTTAAGAGAAAAAATGACAGCGGTAAAATTTGATGTGGTGATTATAGGCGCGGGTGCCGCCGGCCTGATGTGCGGCATAGAAGCGGCCCGGCGCGGACGACGCGTGGCCGTCCTCGACCATGCTAAAAAACCGGCCGAAAAGATCCGCATTTCCGGTGGCGGCAAATGCAATTTTACCCATCTCCAGGCCACACCAAAAAACTTCCTGTCGCAAAATTCGCATTTCTGCATTTCAGCGCTCAAACGCTTCACGCCGTGGGACTTCCTCGATCGTGTCATTGCCCGCGGCATCCCCTATTTCGAGAAAACCGAAGGGCAATTGTTCTGCGAAACCTCGGCCGGCGACATTATCGATATGCTGCTGAATGACCTGACCGATGCCGGTGGGGAATTGTATCTCGGCGTCTCGATTGAGCGCGTGGAAAAGCACGATGCCGGTTTTGCGCTTGAAACCTCAGACGGCGCACTGTCCTGCGGAAAGCTGGTAATCGCTACCGGCGGCCTCTCCATTCCCAAGATGGGCGCTACCGGTCTTGCCTATGAGATTGCCCGCCAGTTCGGCCACGAGATCACCGAGATGCGCGCCGCCCTGGTGCCCTTTACACTTGGCGGCGACAAACTTGCGGCCATAGAAGGCCTGTCAGGCGTTTCCCTGACCGCAAAAGTGACGTGCGGCAAGACCAGCTTTACCGATGGCTTCCTCTTTACCCATCGCGGCCTTTCGGGACCGGCGGTGCTGCAAATCTCTTCCTACTGGAAGCCCGGTCAGACAATCGAGATCGATCTATTGCCCGACGTGAATGTCTTCGAACACCTGCAGATCAGACGCAAGGATCGCCCGAAGCAGACACTTGGCAATGTGGTGGCCGAAATTCTGCCACGCCGGCTATCCGATCGCATTCTCGAATGGCATGATCTGCCACCGGAAGCCCGCATGGCCGACCTTGGCAATGCCGTCATCCAGACCCTGGCTGATGCTGTCAATCGCTGGACATTTATCCCGGATGGCACCGAAGGCTACCGCACGGCCGAGGTCACCCTGGGCGGTATCGATACCCGCGCCCTCTCCTCCCAGACCATGGAAAGCCAGTTATGCGCCGGTCTTTATTTCATCGGGGAATGCGTCGATGTCACCGGCTGGCTGGGCGGTTATAATTTCCAGTGGGCCTGGTCTTCGGGCTGGGCGGCCGGCCAGGCGGTTTAATGAAAGGTAGTAGCGATGGCGGCCATCGTCATCATGAATGCCGCCGCGCTGCCACCATAGACCGCTGAATAGATTGCCAGTTTGCGCCGCTTTTCGGCTGCCGCCAGTTGACGTGGATCGGGCTTTCGACCCCAGCTATACCGTTTCATGCATCCTCCAGATAAAACAGGTCTTCAACCTTTGTTTCCAGCACCTGTGCCAAACGCAGAGCCAAAAGCGTGGAAGGCACGAAGACTCCGTTCTCGATGGTGTTGATCGTCTTGCGTGACACCTGTGCCATGACAGCCAGATCGGCCTGGGTCAGGTTGCGGGCGGCACGATGATCCTTCAGGCGATTTTTCAGGACGTTCATCAATCAACCGCGATAAAAACAGGCATAGGTCAGAGACGGCACCGCGACACCGAGCGACACGAGGATCGGCGCGACGGCGCGAATATCGACATCGGTGACAAATGTAGCCGCGTATAAGAGCGCCACGGCGATCAGCAAGACCCAGTAACTGGTCTGAAACACGGTTTTCATCAGCCCTGCTGTGCGTTCATCATCCAGCAAGGCGCCCAGTTGGCGATTTTGGGCTGTGCGCCGCATCAACCACAGGGTCGCTACCAAACTGAACAGCCACAGCGGCCAGCACAGATTTTGCACAAGAGTGAGGGCGAGCGGATCAATGGCCAGTCCATTGATAAATTGAAGGCTACGCGAACCTATCCAGCCGATATAGCCGATAGCTTGCCCTATGAGAAAGAGCCGGCGCAGACCGCCCATCCGTTCGGCCTGCTGAATAAGATGGTCATTGCTGGTCATGATGCGCTCCATTTGTCACCTAGAGGTTACAAGTAACCCATAGGTGACAAATCGTCAAGCACCAATGTCTGTCAAGGATAGTAAACCTCGGCAGCCTCCGCCTGCATTTCCGCTTCGAAAAGTCCTTCCAGAGTGGACGGCTCGATAATGACCTTGCCTGTGTGTTCGGAGCGGAACCGTGCGGAGGCCTCATAGGCGGATTTGCGTAGCCGCATGATCGAACCCAGTGGCCGATGCGCCGCCAGGCCGTGCCAGGGTGAAAACGACATGGCGTCAATGACCTGTGAGCGTTCTTCGCTCCATGCCACCTGCGGCTCGACACGCAGACGCGCCACGGTCACATACGGGCTTTCGTCTTCCGGCCAGACCTTGGCGGCGTCTTCTATCGGCATGGTCTCCATATCGGTACACAACTGGACGCGCACATCCCATTGGCCGCCGTAGAGCGAGAAATGGTCGATCATGGCGTCGCGGATTGGCGTTTGGCCGTGCCCGACATCGATGTGGTGATCAGTCAGCATGGTGAGTTCTTCCGATACAGGCACGACCTGAAGCTTGGCGATATAACGTCCATAGAGTAGCGGCACGGCCGTATAATAGGTTTCGCCCAGGGGATGACTGGCCGGTTCCCCGCCCATGCCCTTGATCATGGCGTTCTGGCCGCCAAAGGTTTCGATGACTTTCTCGGTGCCGCGCATCACGGCGGACAAGGCCACCTTGGCGCCTTCAGCCTTGTCCGTGGTGGCTGCCAACAATTTCAAACTATTGAGAAAAGACTTCGCATTCGACGTCTGAAAGACCGGGCCGTTGATCATGACGAAATCCTGGGTCACGTCGTTTTCCGTACCCGGCAGTCGTGCCCCCTGAACACCGATGACCTTGATTGCCAGACCCCGCGGCGTCGATACGCTGTCCGGCAATATATCGCCCGGCGTTGTCGAAAACCGCATGATGACCGGATAGGTTTTGACATGCCCGAACAGGCCTTGCGCCAGGTATGGCGGCAGGTTGGCATCGACCTCCAGTTCGCCGGTCAAAAACGCATGGCTCTTTGCGTGGACACTGCGCAAGCCATGAAAACCATCGGCATCGGTCTTCCGGCTGATACTGAGCATGGCCTCACGAAGGTCAGCCGCGATCTGTGCTTCATTCTCCAGCGTGTGTTCAAGTTCAGGTATGTAAATGACGGGGTCTGACATGGCCGGCCTCCTTTGGGTCAAGGCAGGTGATGCCAATTCGCGTAAGATTTCGATGGGCAAGCCCGGCTTCTTCGTAAGAAGCCGGCGGTCAAATGCGTAGCCACGTGACGGTAACCATGTTATCTTAAATCAGTACCGTGACAGTATGCATTCATACATTCACCGCGCATGTGTACATTTGCGCCCTTCTGAAGGGGCTATCCCATGTTTATGAAATATCTTCCGGCCGTTGGCGCCGGTCTTTTACTGCTGTCCGCGACAGCGGCGTCTGCCGATATGTACAAGGACTACACGCCCGAACCGGGTATCTGGAGCGAGACCGTCATCGAGGTCGATCCCAACCATGTCGATGATTATCTTGTTGGTCTGAAGGCCTCCCAGGTGCCGGCGCTGGAAATCATGAAAAAGCACGGCCTGATCGACAACTATATCTTCATGGTCAAGGACGGTTATAATGCAGGCGCGCCGAACGTCATCATCGCCACGCACTATGTCAATGCCGCTGCCATGGAACCTGACCAGACCCGTGACCAGGCGATCGAGAAGGAAATCTACGCCGCTTTCAGCAAGGAAAAGGGCGAAGCGGCGGTGGCGGGCTATGAAAAGTACCGCAAGTTTATTGAGATAAACAACTGGCGGACAATCACCTTCACCAAATAAAAAAAAAGCCCCTGAACCGAAAGGCTCAGGGGCTTTGATTTCAGAGACCGATCTTACTCGCCGGCGTCCACCGGACCTTCGAGCAGCACTTCGGCAGGCAGAGGCTCCATGGCCTCTTCGCGCTGATGCGACAGTTGCTCGTCGCGTTTCATGGCCACGCGTTGCAGCTGGCGGAGATAGGCACCGGTACCGGCCGGGATCAGGCGACCGACGATGACGTTTTCCTTCAGGCCGTCCAGGGTATCGATCTTGCCCTGAACCGAAGCTTCGGTGAGGACACGGGTCGTTTCCTGGAACGAAGCCGCCGAGATGAACGACTTGGTTTGCAGCGAGGCCTTGGTGATGCCCAGCAGGATCGGCTGCGTGAGCGCCGCACGACCACCACGGCCTTCGGCCTTGGCATTCTCGACATCGACTTCCGCCTTGTCGAGATGGTCGCCCTTGATCAGGCCGGTATCACCGGCTTCAAGGATTTCAACCTTCTGCAGCATCTGGCGCACGATGACCTCGATGTGCTTGTCGTTGATCGGCACGCCTTGCAGGCGGTAGACTTCCTGCACTTCGTTAACCAGGTACTCGGCCAGCGCTTCGACGCCCTGGATACGCAGCAGATCGTGCGGATCGGGGTTACCGTCGATGATGTAGTCACCCTTCTGGATATAGTCGCCGTCATGGACGGAGATATGCTTGCCCTTCGGGATCAGGAATTCGACGGCTTCGCCCTCGCCTTCCGGCGTGATCTTGATGCGGCGCTTGTTCTTGTAGTCACGACCGAATTCAACGCGGCCATCCATTTCGGCGATGACAGCGCAATCCTTCGGACGACGAGCTTCGAACAGTTCGGCAACGCGCGGCAGACCACCGGTGATGTCGCGGGTCTTTGCGCCTTCGGTCGGGATACGGGCGAGGATGTCGCCCGGCTTGACCTCGTCGCCGTTACCGACCGATAGAATGGCCCCGACCGGCAGCTGGTAACGGGAATCCCCGCCATTGGCCAGCTTCTTGTAGGCGCCGGCTTCGTCGGTGATGCCCATGCCCGGACGGATTTCCGCGCCCTTGGTGGTGGCACGATAGTCCACGACCACGCGGTTGGAGATACCGGTTGCTTCGTCGGTTTCCTCGCGAACAGTCTGGCCGTCGTTGAGGTCTTCGAAGCGGATCTTGCCGCCGACTTCGGTAATGATCGGGGTGGTGTACGGATCCCATTCGACCAGGCGCTGGCCCTTCTTGACCGTGGCCCCTTCGGTGACGCGCAGGCGCGAACCGTAAGGTACCTTGTAGGTTTCGCGGTCCTTGCCATCGTGGAAAACGGTGATGACCAGGTTACGCGACATGGAGATCAGGTCGCCATGCGAGCCCTTTACGGTCGGCGCGGCCGACAGCTTGATCACGCCGTCCGAAGTCGTTTCGTAGAACGACTGTTCGGCAACCGAGGCGGTACCGCCGATGTGGAAGGTACGCATGGTCAGCTGGGTGCCGGGTTCACCGATCGACTGGGCAGCGATGACGCCGACCGCTTCACCCATGTTGACGCGGGTGCCGCGGGCCAGGTCACGGCCATAACAGGCGGCACAGGTACCGAGTTCGGCTTCGCAGGTCAGGACCGAGCGGACCTTGACCGACTGAACGCCGGAAGCTTCGATGACATCGACCACGTCTTCATCGATATAGCTGTCGGCTTCGACAACGACTTCCTGGGTCGCCACGTCCTTGATGTCTTCCGCCGTGGTACGACCGAGGACACGCTGGCCAAGCGAGACCAGCACGTCACCGCCTTCGACAACCGCGCGCAGCGTAATGCCGCGAGTGGTGCCGCAATCCGTTTCCATGATGATGCAGTCCTGCGCCACGTCAACGAGGCGACGTGTCAGGTAACCGGAGTTGGCGGTCTTCAGCGCGGTATCCGCGAGGCCCTTACGGGCGCCGTGGGTCGAGTTGAAGTATTCCAGAACCGACAGGCCTTCCTTGAAGTTCGAGATGATTGGCGTTTCGATGATCGAACCGTCCGGCTTGGCCATCAGGCCGCGCATACCGCCGAGTTGCTTCATCTGGGCCTGCGAACCACGAGCGCCGGAGTTGGCCATCATGTAGATCGAGTTGATCTCCTTCTCGCGGCCATCGGTGTCCAGATGCTTACGGCTGATTTCCTTCATCATTTCATCGGAAACGCGATCGGTTGCCTTCGACCAGGCATCAACCACCTTGTTGTACTTCTCACCCTTGGTGATCAGACCGTCGGCGTATTGCTGCTCGTATTCCTCGACCAGGTGACGGGTTTCATCGACGATGCCCTTCTTGGTGTCGGGAATAACGATATCGTCCTTGCCGAAGGAGATGCCGGCGCGCGCGGCTTCCTTGAAGCCCAGAGCCATCATCTGGTCGGCGAAGATCACCGTCGCCTTCTGGCCGCAGTGGCGGTAGACGATGTCGATCAGATTGCCGATTTCCTTCTTGGTCAGGGTCTTGTCGAGAACCTTGAGGCCAATGTTTTCGTTGTACGGCAGCAGGGCTGCGATCTTCATGCGGCCCGGGGTCGTGTCAACGACCTTGGTACGGATGACTCCGTCTTCGTCCTTCTGGGTGAAGCGGCACTTGATCTTGGCGGCCATCGAGACCGAACCGTTATCAAGCGCCTGCTGGATTTCGTTCAGGTCACCGAAGACCATGCCTTCGCCCTTTTCGCCATCCTTGACGAGCGACAGGTAGTAGAGTCCGAGCACGATATCCTGCGAAGGGACGATGATCGGGCGACCGTTGGCCGGCGACAGGATGTTGTTGGTCGACATCATCAGCACGCGGGCTTCCAGCTGGGCTTCCAGCGACAGCGGCACGTGAACGGCCATCTGGTCGCCGTCGAAGTCGGCGTTGAAGGCCGAACAGACGAGCGGGTGCAGCTGGATGGCCTTGCCTTCGATCAGCTTGGGCTCGAAGGCCTGGATGCCGAGACGGTGAAGCGTCGGGGCGCGGTTCAGCATGACCGGGTGCTCGCGGATGACCTCTTCGAGGATATCCCACACCTGCGGTTGTTCACGCTCGACCATGCGCTTCGACTGCTTGACGGTGCCGGAGAGGCCCTTGGCGTCGAGGCGGGCATAGATGAACGGCTTGAACAGTTCGAGCGCCATCTTCTTTGGGATACCGCACTCGTGCAGCTTCAGTTCCGGACCGACGGTGATGACCGAACGGCCGGAATAGTCGACGCGCTTGCCGAGCAGGTTCTGACGGAAACGCCCCTGCTTGCCCTTCAGCATGTCGGCGAGCGACTTCAGCGGACGCTTGTTGGCACCGGTGATGACCCGGCCACGGCGGCCGTTGTCGAACAGGGCGTCAACCGACTCCTGCAGCATGCGCTTTTCGTTGCGGATGATGATGTCCGGCGCGCGCAGTTCCATCAGGCGCTTCAGACGGTTGTTCCGGTTGATGACGCGGCGATAGAGGTCGTTGAGGTCGGAGGTGGCGAAGCGGCCGCCGTCGAGCGGCACCAGCGGGCGCAGTTCGGGCGGGATGACCGGGACGACCGTGAGGATCATCCATTCCGGGCGGTTGCCGGATTCCATGAAGGATTCGATCAGCTTGAGGCGCTTCGAATACTTCTTGGCCTTCATTTCCGAGGTCTGGTCAACCAGATCGGCACGCAGCTTGTCGGCGATTTCCGACAGGTTCATCGCCATCAGCATGTTACGGACCGCTTCGGCGCCGATTTCAGCGGTGAAGCTGTCATCGCCGAACTCTTCCTGGCAGCGGTAGTATTCATCTTCCGACAGAAGCTGGTGCAGCTTCAGCGAGGTCAGGCCCGGCTCGGTGACGATATAATTTTCGAAGTAGAGCACGCGCTCCACGTCCTTCAGCGCCATGTCGAGGATCATCGAGATACGTGACGGCAGCGACTTCAGGAACCAGATGTGGGCAACCGGCGAGGCCAGTTCGATGTGCCCCATGCGCTCGCGGCGGACGCGGCTCAAGGTGACTTCGACACCGCACTTTTCGCAGATAATGCCCTTGTACTTCATGCGCTTGTACTTGCCGCACAGGCATTCGTAGTCCTTGGTCGGGCCAAAGATACGGGCGCAGAACAGGCCGTCACGTTCCGGCTTGAACGTGCGGTAGTTGATGGTTTCCGGCTTCTTGATCTCGCCAAACGACCACGACAGGATCTTTTCCGGCGAGGCGAGCGTGATACGGATCTGGTCGAAGGTCGGGGCGACCTGGACCGGGTTGAAGATATTCAGGACTTCCTGGTTCATGCCAGTGACTCCACTTGTGGGCTGACGCCCGAAAAAATTTCAATGCGGCTAAGTTGTGGGGTCGAGGGGCCAAGTTACATTTCTTGGGCCCCCTCGCCTTGTCACTTACCCTTGTCCGTTTTCCAGCTCGACATTCAGACCAAGCGAACGCATTTCCTTGATCAGAACGTTGAAGCTTTCCGGGATACCGGCTTCGAAGCTATCGTCGCCACGGACGATGGCTTCGTAAACCTTGGTGCGGCCCGCCACGTCATCCGACTTGACGGTGAGCATTTCCTGCAGGGTGTAGGCGGCGCCATAGGCTTCGAGCGCCCAGACTTCCATTTCCCCGAAGCGTTGACCACCGAACTGCGCCTTACCACCCAGCGGCTGCTGGGTAACGAGCGAGTATGGCCCGATCGAACGTGCGTGGATCTTGTCATCGACCAGGTGATGCAGCTTCAGCATGTAGATGATGCCGACGGTGACCGGACGCTTGAACTGCTCACCCGTCTGGCCATCGTACAGGATCGACTGACCCGAACGATCGAGACCGGCGAATTCGAGCATGTCCTCGATGTCATTGATGTGGGCGCCATCGAAGACCGGAGTCGCAATCGGCACGCCGCGCGACAGGTTCTTCGCCAGGTCGATCAGTTCCTCTTCCGTTTCGGGGAGCTCCTGATCCTTGCCGTAGACACCTTGCAGGTGATCGATCAGGGCCTGCTTCTGGCCGCCGTTCTGCCAGTCTTCCAGCAGGGCTGCGATTTGCAGGCCGATATTGTGACAGGCCCAGCCGAGGTGGGTTTCGAAGATCTGACCGACGTTCATGCGCGAAGGCACGCCCAGCGGGTTCAGAACGATATCAACGTGCTCACCATCGGCGAGGAACGGCATGTCTTCGACCGGGAGGATCTTGGAGATAACCCCCTTGTTACCGTGGCGGCCGGCCATCTTGTCGCCCGGTTGCAGCTTGCGCTTAACCGCCACGAACACCTTTACCATCTTCATGACGCCCGGCGGCAGTTCGTCGCCGCGTTGCAGCTTCTCGACCTTGTCCTCGAAGCGGCGGTCGAGACGCTTGCGGGCGTCTTCGAACTGGCGCTTCATGGCTTCCTGTTCGGACATGATCTTCTCGTCTTCGAGAGCGACCTGCCACCACAGCCCCTTGGAGACTTCACCCAGCTTTTCTTCGGTCACTTCACCGCGGCCCATGCCCTTCGGACCTGAGATGGCGACCTTGCCAAGCAGGAGTTCCTTCAGACGGCCGTAGATGTTGCGCTCCAGGATCGACAGTTCGTCGTCGCGGTCCTTGCCGAGGCGTTCGATTTCGGCGCGCTCGATGGCCTGAGCGCGTTCGTCCTTTTCAACGCCGTGACGGTTGAAGACACGGACTTCGACGATGGTACCGGCAACGCCCGGCGGCAGGCGCAGGGAGGTGTCGCGGACGTCGGAGGCCTTTTCACCGAAGATGGCACGCAGGAGCTTTTCTTCCGGCGTCATCGGGCTTTCACCCTTCGGGGTCACCTTGCCGACCAGGATATCACCCGGCTGGACTTCGGCGCCGATGGCCACGATGCCGGCTTCGTCGAGGTTGCGCAGCGCTTCTTCGCCAACGTTCGGGATGTCGCGGGTGATTTCTTCAGGCCCAAGCTTGGTATCGCGGGCCATGACTTCAAACTCTTCCAAGTGGATAGAGGTGAAGATGTCATCACGCACGATGCGCTCGGAGATCAGGATCGAGTCTTCGAAGTTGTAACCGTTCCACGGCATGAACGCCACGCGGACGTTACGGCCGAGAGCCAGATCACCGAGATCGGTCGAAGGGCCGTCTGCAATGATATCGCCGGCCGCAACCTTGTCACCCACACGGACCAGCGGACGCTGGTTAATACAGGTGTTCTGGTTGGAGCGCTGGAACTTCGACAGGCGGTAGATATCGACGCCCGGCTTGTTCGGGTCCTGCTCTTCGGTGGCACGGATGACGATACGCGTACCGTCGATCTGTTCGACCACACCGGTGCGGCGGGCGGCAACCGTGGCGCCGGAATCGCGGGCCACGACTTCTTCCATGCCGGTGCCGACAAAAGGTGCATCCGCCTTGACGAGCGGCACGGCCTGACGCTGCATGTTCGAGCCCATCAGCGCGCGGTTGGCGTCATCGTTTTCAAGGAACGGGATCAGCGCGGCGGCGACAGAAACGACCTGCTTCGGCGACACGTCCATGTAATCGACGGTGGAAGCCTGTTGCAGGCCCGGCTCACCGTTGACACGGCCCTGGACCAGATCGTCAACGATCTCGCCCTGCTTCATGTTGATGTTGGCCTGGGCGATGACGTGCTTCGACTCTTCCATGGCCGACATATAGACGACGTCTTCCTGAGCCTTGCCGTCGATCACCTTGCGGTACGGCGATTCAATGAAGCCATACTTATTGACGCGGGCATGGGTGGCCAGGGAGTTGATCAGGCCGATGTTCGGACCTTCCGGCGTTTCAATCGGGCAGATACGACCGTAGTGCGTCGGGTGAACGTCGCGGACTTCGAAGCCTGCGCGCTCGCGGGTCAGACCGCCTGGCCCCAGAGCCGACAGGCGGCGCTTGTGGGTAATTTCCGACAGCGGATTGGTCTGGTCCATGAACTGCGACAACTGCGACGAACCGAAGAATTCGCGGACGGCAGCGGCGGCCGGCTTGGCGTTGATCAGGTCATGCGGCATGACGGTGTCGATATCGACCGACGACATGCGCTCCTTGATGGCGCGTTCCATGCGCAGCAGGCCGACGCGGTACTGGTTTTCCAGCAGTTCGCCGACCGAACGGACACGGCGGTTGCCGAGATTGTCGATATCGTCGATTTCACCGCGGCCATCGCGCAGGCCGACCAGGATCTTGAGTATCTTCAGGATGTCGTCCTTGCGCAGCACGCGCTCGCTGTCGGCAACTTCCTGCTCCAGACGCATGTTCATCTTGACGCGACCAACGCTCGACAGGTCGTAACGTTCCAGTTCGAAGAACAGCGAGTTGAACATCGCTTCAGCGGCCTCGATCGTGGGCGGCTCACCCGGGCGCATGACGCGGTAGATGTCGAACAGCGCGTCTTCGCGCGAGCTGTTCTTGTCGACGCGCAGGGTCGAACGCATGTACGGGCCAACGGTGACGTGGTCGATGTCGAGCACGTCGACCGTCGTAAAGCCCTGCTCTTCCAGTACGTTGACCGCGGCGGCGTCCAGCTCGTCACCAGCTTCGGCGTAGATTTCACCGGTCGTGAAATTGACGGCATCGCGCGCCAGATAGCGGCCAACCAGGGCATCCTGGCTGAGAAGCAGCGACTTTACCGTGTCGCCGAGCTTCTTGGCGGTACGGGCGGAGATCTTGGTGCCGGCCTGGGCAATCACTTCGCCGCTGTCGGCGTCGATCAGGTCGAATTCCGGCTTCACGCCGCGCCAGCGCTCGGGCTTGTAAGGCGTAACCCAGCCGCTTTCGCGCTTTTCGTAAGGCACCACATCATAGAAGGTCGTCAGGATTTCTTCGCCGTCCATGCCCAGGGCATAGAGGAACGATGTCGCCGGCAGCTTGCGACGACGGTCGATACGAACATAGACGACATCCTTGGCGTCGAACTCGAAGTCCAGCCACGAGCCACGATACGGAATGACACGGGCGCCGAACAGGAGCTTGCCGGAAGAGTGCGTCTTGCCCTTGTCATGATCGAAGAAGACGCCCGGCGAACGGTGCATCTGTGAGACGATGACGCGCTCGGTGCCATTGACAACGAAGGTGCCCTTGTCGGTCATAAGCGGGATATCGCCCATATAGACGTCCTGCTCCTTGATGTCTTTGACTGAACGGGCGCCGGTGTCCTCATCCATTTCAAAGACGATCAGGCGTAGCTTTACCTTCAGCGGCGCCGCATAGGTGATGTCGCGCTGAATGCACTCCTCGACATCGTACTTGGGTTCCTCGAACTCATACGAGACGTATTCCAGCGTGGCGCGCTCGTTGAAATCCTTGACCGGGAAAACGGACTTGAACACCGCTTCCAGACCGTCATCGATGCGGTTCGCCGGACGAACATCACGTTGCAGGAACTGCTCATAGGACGAGCGCTGCACCTCGATGAGGTTGGGCATGCGGATAGCTTCGGGAATACGGCCGAAAGACTTGCGAATCCGCTTCTTCTGGGTGAACGATAAGGCCATCGTTTTTCCTGACACAGGTTAGGTGGGCGTTTAAAACGCTGAATGAAATAAAGATGCAGTAGAACTGCGCGCGAAGGTTTGGGTTTGGGCCGCTTCCGGGCCGAAAAGTTTGCCTTGCGCCTGCTCTTTTTTGGCTTTTGACACCAAAGACGCTGTATTTTGATCCTCAGGGATCAATCCCTTCGCCGGCAGAAAGAGCATAAGGCCGGCATTCGGGCCCCTCATCAAGACGCAATACGCCTTAAGGGGGAGCGTCACGTACCCCACTTACCCCCATATGTAAAGGGGGTGGTTTTAATTATTTTCAAATTTGTCAAGATGGTTTTTCGCACCACCTGAGCAGGCCGCACCAACACAATAAAAACAGGCCCGAACGCGAACGTCCGGGCCTGACTTTTCAGAAGAATTTCCGAAGTCGAAATTACTTAACTTCGACCTTGGCGCCGGCGTCTTCAAGCTTCTTCTTGATGTCGGCAGCTTCTTGCTTCGAGATGTTTTCCTTGACGGTCGCCGGAGCGCCTTCAACGAGGTCCTTGGCTTCCTTCAGGCCGAGATCGGCGCGGATGCCACGGATTTCCTTGATCACGTTGATCTTCTTGTCGCCGCCGTCAACGATGACAACGGTGAACTCGGTTTGCTCTTCAGCAGCTTCGGCCGGAGCGGCAGCAGCGCCACCGGCAGCAGCGGCAACGGCGACCGGAGCGGCGGCGGAGACGCCCCACTTTTCTTCGAGCAGCTTGGACAGCTCGGAAGCTTCCAGGACGGACAGGGCGGACAGGTCTTCGACCAGCTTTTCCAACTTAGACATGTGATTTCCTTAAAAGAGAGAGTGTGTTGATGTGATAATGTATGAGGTTGCTTAAGCGGCTTTTTCGGCGTGAGCCGCGATAACGCGGGCCACGGCGCCGGCCGGGGCTTGCAGAACACCAGCGATCTTGGTCGCCGGGGCTTGCAGGAGGCCGATGAGCTTGCCGCGCAGTTCGTCGAGCGAAGGCAGGGTGGCCAGAGCTTTAACGCCTGCTTCGTTGAGAACGTCCGTCCCCATGATGCCGCCAATGATCTTGAGCTTGTCATTTTCCTTGGCGTACTGGGCGGAGATTTTCGCAGCGGTAACCGGATCGGCCGAATAGACCAGAGCGACAGGGCCCTTGAAGAGGGCATCGCCCTTTTCGCCGACCGAGCCGTTCAGGGCCTTTTGAGCCAGACGGTTCTTAAACACCTTCAGCACCGCGCCTTCTTTACGAAGACGGTTGCGAAGTTCAGACATTTCCACAAAGGTCATACCCGAATACTGGGTAACAACCACGGAGCCGGATTCGGCGAAGACGCTCTTGAGCTCTTCGATCGACTCGGCCTTTTTTGCGCGGTCCATTGCTGGCCTCCATGGGGTGATGCTTCAAACGGACAATCCGTTCAAAACTAACAAATGACTTTCGCGCCTGGAGAAATCCCCAAACGTTACGATCGCTGTCGAGATGAGATGCTGATCACCCAAAGGCACCGGACTTCCGCATTTAAGGAAAGACAGGTAAACTTCGATGGCGTTTCGCGTCCCGTCTAATTTCGACATCTGAGGGCTCTCAGATATTATGGATCAGGTGGCCCCTGATCCCCGAAGGTCTCGGACAGAACGACATAGAGAACATGAGTTCTCCAAGCCGAGGCGCGCCTATTACAGGCAAAGTGCTGACAAATCAAGAGGCTGAACGTGATTTCTCAGCACGCCATCCGCAGTGCTTGAATATGGCGCAATTGAGCATTACGGTAAGGATCATGCCAAAGCCGCTGCCCTTCGACCGTAAAGTCGCCCTCCTTGCCTTTGACGGGATGCCGTTGTTCGAGTTCAGCATCGCCGTTGAACTGTTCGGCCTGGAACGTCCGGAAATGGGTCCCGACTGGTACAGCTTTCAAATCGCAAGCCTTAAACATATGCCTGTGCGCACAACGGCCGGACTGCACGTGATAGCCAATGCCGGCTTGGAGATTTTCGCCGACGCCGGCACAATCATCATTCCCGGCTGGCCGGTCGATCGCCCGGTGCCGCCTGACCTGACCCAGGTTCTGCTGGCCGCCCACAGACGCGGCGCCCGCATCCTGACCATCTGTTCCGGCGTGTTTGTCCTTGCTGCCAGCGGCCTGCTCACCGGAAAGCGTGCCACCACGCACTGGAAATATACCGAGCATGTCAAGGCCGCCTATCCGGATATCGAAGTCGTGCCCGATGTCCTCTATGTCGACGAAGGCCAGATACTGACCTCGGCCGGCAGCGCGGCCGGCATCGACCTGTGCCTGCATCTGATCCGCCGTGATTTTGGCCCTGCGGCGGCCAATACGGTAGCCCGCCGCCTTGTCGTGCCCCCGCACCGCGATGGTGGCCAGGCGCAATTCATCGAACGCAGTGTACCGATTATCTACGAAAGCGACAGGCTCGGCCCCCTGCTCGACCATATGCGCAAGCACCTGCATCAGGAGCATCGCATCCCCGATCTGGCCCGGCGTGCCGGCATGAGCGAACGCACCTTCCTGCGCCGCTTCAGCGAGGCCACCGGCATGACCCCGGCTAAATGGCTTTTGAACGTCAGGCTGTGTGAGGCACGCGACCACCTCGAAACGAGCGATCTGAGCGTCGAACGCATCGCCGAGCACACCGGCTTCGGCACGCCGACCAATCTGCGCCACCATTTCCGTGAGCAGCTGGGCACCACACCAACCGCCTACCGGCAAACATTTGGCCGGATTTCTGCCTGAAAAGCGGCATTTTCATTTCAATTTTTTTATTGTGGTTAACAAAGCTATAACCAAGAATCACCTCTCCTGCTCATATAAGCAAGTACCCTTGCGAGTCAGGAGACGTCATGTCCGCATACGAAGCCATTTACAAGATCATGAGCACCATGCCGGTCCATACCGGTGAGATCACTGCGGAGATGCGGGCCACGATTGCGGCTACCAGGACCGGGAACATCCAGACCATTCTCGCCTATCCGCTGAAGGTTGGCGGCACCTATATGCGGGTAGCGCTGATTCATCTTCTCAGCTTCAATTACCAGGCGCATCTGTCGCGGGGATCATATGTTGCTGTCGGTCCCAACCGGGAGCCCTATTTTCCATTGATCTTCAACCAGCATGTCCTGACCGATGCCAAACCGCGCGCCGCCGTCATGCATCTGCATACAGTAGCCACCCAGGCAACCACAGAAATTGTCGAGGCTTTCGATATTCCTGTTCTGATTGCCACGCGCAATATTTTTGACACGCTCGTATCCTGGGCTAACCATCAGGAGAAAAACCTCTCCACAGGCGGCTATCCCGACTGGGACTTCCTGACCGAAAACGGCAAGCCCTACTCTGAAATGACTCCCGAAGAGCGTCGGCACGGCCTCGTCCACTTCGCGCCCCTCTGGTACGCGCGCCATTACGGCAGCTGGCTTCGCTATTCTAAAGCGTGCATGGATAAAGGCGCCCGCCCGCCCCTGTGGATGAAATACGATGACCTCGTTGAGCGTCCCGTCGACCTGCTGATGGCCATTATCCAGCATGTCGATCCCGCCCATACCTACAGCCGCGAGCAGGCACAGGCCGCCCTTCAGATGGCTATGCGTGACAAGGAAGCCGTGCGTTTCAATAAGGGAATCGGGGGCCGCGGCGATGCCTATTTCAGCCTCGAAGAAAAGCAGGTCATTTACGACATCATCAAGACCGTCGGTGAAGATGACCTTCTAGAACTCGGTATCCTCCCGGATCCCAATGCCGAGGCAGAGCGTCTGGCGTCCTGATTAACTCAATTAAAAGGGGAAGATGCGCCTACATCTTCCCCCACATTATCTGAGCTGCGGCAACCCGGAGAGGAAGTTCACTCAGATAAACCCGTCGCCCATCAAATATTAACAGGCATTATATTTTACAAATACAGTAAAAAACATTTCAAACGCATTCAAATGCGCATAACGTCAATATGTCAGATATCGCAAGCATAAAAATACCGCAACACCGCATAAAGTCGAGTGAATTATAGGTAATGTTTTTCTCGACTAATTTGCATAATCATGAAATTGACGTATCCGCGTTTTATTTACAAGTTTTACAACTTGATGACGGACCAAATTGCCTCATCAACATGCGTGGCAGCTTGATTTCAGCACATGGCTTTGCGAAGAAGATGGCCTGAAGAGAGGCTTCATGTTGAATGATATCCACGCATTCTTGGGCACCCCGACACCACAGGCCTGGGTTCAGGCGGCGCTGCAAAACCAGGACCTGCTGCTGCTCGATCACAAGAACTGCGAATATAAGGCCGCCAGCAACGCCATCAACCTGATGGCCAAGTATCAGGAAAGCGAAGCGCTGGTGATGGCCATGGCCCGTCTGGCGCGTGAAGAACTGGCGCACCACGAGCAGGTCATGAAGATAATGAAGCGCCGCGGCATTGCACTTCGTCCGCTTACGCCCTCGCGCTATGCCATGGGCCTGCGCCGCCTGTGCCGCCGCACCGAGCCCGGCATGATGATCGACATCCTGCTGATCAGCGCCTTTATAGAGGCACGATCCTGCGAGCGTTTCGGCGCCATCGCACCTTACCTCGATGAGGAACTGGGCAAGTTCTACAAAGGTCTGCTGAAAAGCGAGGCCCGGCATTTTACCGGCTACCTCAAGCTGGCGGCCCTATATGGCGATGCCGGGGACATCGCCCGACGCATTCCGGTCATCCGCGAAACCGAACAGGCGCTGATCGCCGAGCCGGATACGGAATTCCGCTTCCACTCGGGGCCTCCGGCATAAAAAAGCCGCTCCATTGCGGGAGCGGCTTTTCATTCAGTTTGAAACCGAAACTTAGGAAGCGGAAGCCGTATCGACCTTTACGCCGGGCCCCATGGTCGATGACAGAGCGATCTTCTTGACATAGAGGCCCTTGGCGCCGGACGGACGGGCCTTGACCAGCGCATCGACCAGAGCCTTGACGTTCAGTTCGAGGGCTTCGGTCGTGAACGATATCTTGCCGACGCCGACGTGGACGATACCGGCCTTTTCGACACGGAACTCGACCGCACCGCCCTTGGCGTCCTTGACGGCCTGGGCGACGTTCGGGGTGACGGTGCCGACCTTCGGGTTCGGCATCAGGCCACGGGGGCCGAGCACCTTACCGAGGCGACCGACCAGGGCCATCATGTCCGGAGACGCGATGACGCGATCGAAATCCATGAAGCCGCCCATGATCTTTTCGACCAGGTCTTCGGCGCCAACGACTTCAGCGCCGGCGGCGAGAGCTTCTTCAGCCTTCTTATCCTTGGCGAACACGGCGACGCGAACGTCCTTGCCGGTGCCGGACGGCAGATTGACAACGCCACGGACCTGCTGGTCGGCGTGACGCGGGTCAACGCCCAGATTGATGGCGATTTCGACGGTTTCGTCGAACTTGGCCTTGGCGTTCGCCTTGACGACGCCAAGGGCTTCAGTCAGGCCGTAGACCTTGTTGGAATCGTTTTCCCAGGCCTTAATGCGTTTTGCGATCTTGGTCATATTAGTCCACCACCTGCAGGCCCATGGAACGGGCGGAACCTTCGATGATCTTGGTCGCCTGATCGAGATCGTGGGCGCTCAGATCCTTCATCTTCTTTTCGGCGATATCGCGCAGCTGGGCGCGCGTGATCTTGCCGGCGGAATCACGACCCGGCAGCTTCGAGCCGGACTTCAGGTTCAGCGCCTGCTTGATGAAGAAGGTGGCCGGAGGAGTCTTCGTCACGAAAGTGAACGACTTGTCCTGATAGACCGTGATGATGGTCGGAAGCGGTGTGCCCTTCTCGACGTTTTCGGTGCGGGCGTTGAATTCCTTACAGAAACCCATGATGTTGACGCCGCGTTGGCCCAGTGCAGGACCGATGGGGGGCGAAGGCGTGGCAGAGCCGGCCTTCACCTGGAGCTTGATATAGCCCAGGATTTTCTTAGCCATTGGATATCTCCATATAACGCTCCGGAGAGCGTATTGTGAGCCGTGGTCTGGGGTTGGCTTTAGCTTTGGCCTCCCACGGATTTATCGACGCCCGAAGACGAAGAGCGGCGGCTATAGCTTACAAAACCCGCAAAGGCAAGCGCCAGAAGGAAATATCCTTACCGGGCCTCGCCGAGACTATAGGTCAGCGCGATTTTTACGGCCCGCAGGTTGGGGCGGCCGGATGATACAGTCTTCAACGCCATCGTATCGACAACAGTGCTGAAGCGAGAACTGTTCAGCAGGTCGGTTACGCTCGCCACAATGGAGAGCTTTCCGGTCAGATCATGCCGATAACTGGCGTCCAGCCGGTAAAATCCGTTTGTATGGCCTTGCCAGGTCAGGGCCTTGCTGAATCCGGTCAGGTTCAGCTGGAACCGGTCGCCGCTATCGGCCGCATACGCCAAAAGACCATTGCCCGACCAGCCCGTCTGGTCATGTTCACCGCCGCCTATAAACGGCATCCGGATGTGAAATACATCCGTATCGAGCGAATAACTCAAATGCCTGGTCAATGGCCCGCGCAACGTCAGCGCCACGCCGTTCGATCGGCTATGACCGGCATTGACCGTGGTGAGGAGCAACAGGCCTGCCGGCGTCACCTCGCTATAGGGTGAAAAATCACCACGCGTATCGCGATGGTAAAGCGTGGCATCCAGGCTGAAATCCTTGTCGGCATAGCTATAGACAGCTTCATAGGAATCGGTGGTTTGCGGCTCAAGGTCGGGATTGCCGCTGGCTGCATTGCGTCCGCCATAATAACGGATGCTGGGATCATAATCGCTCAGGGCTGGCCGGAAGACACGCTTGCTGTAATTCAGCTTCAGCCGCGTCCTGTCCGTCAGATCACGGCTGGCGTGGAGCGAGGGGTACCAGTCGGCATCGTTACTGCTTCCATCCGTATTGAGGTCCAGCTCCAGTTTTTCCAGACGCAGGCCCGGCTGCACAATCCACTTGCCCAGCGGCATCTGCCACGTGGCATAGGCGGCTGCCACAGTTTGCTTTCCGGCGAACAGGTTGTCATAATCCGCCAGACCGACAGCCAGGGCGCCGCTGTCGAACGATGAGGTTACGTAGCTCGTCGTTCGTTCGATGGACACACCCGCCGACAATCTGCTGCGGCCAAACCGGCGCTCGTAATCCATCTGCCCGCGGTCGGTCGTCCCCTGATTGTCGAACCAGCTGCCGTAAACATCGCCGCCACCCTGATCGTATGCTGAAGTGCTGCGATTGACATATTGCGCATGCTCGGCGGTCAGGGAAAGGTATTCGCCACTATTACCGACATATTCATACAGTGTCTGCAAATCGCTGCGACGGTTTCCCGTCCTCACCAGGGAAAGTTCGTCAAAATCATCAACGCCGCGATAGACCGAAACGCCCGTCGTGAGGGAATCGTATTTGCCGTATTCTCCCTTGAAGGTCAGGGTAGCGGCATCCGATAGTGTGTAGGCCACGCTCAGGCCGCCGACTGCGTTTTCCGCTTTAGATCGGGTATTGTCTTCACGGTTGATGACCTCAAAACCATCAGCCGGATCGTGTGCTTCCTGATGGAAGTGAAGGCTGTTGCGATCCTGGTAATGGTCGAGAAATAACTGGCCGCCCAGTTCCCAGCGCCCGACATCCACCTTGCCAGACAGCGATATATTGCCCTGTCCGCGCGTATTGACCTGGCTGCCGAGATCACCGGAAAACTTCAGCGCATGGCGTTTTCTGGTGATGATATTGATAATGCCGCCCGTTCCATCCGGCGTGTACTGCGCCGATGGATGCGTCATGATCTCGACGCGTTCGACCCCGGCAGAAGACAGCGAACGGATTGCCGCATTCCCTTCAGGCGGCACCTTGCCATCGATCAGTATAGTGACGCCGGCGCCGCGCAGGCCCACCTCGCCGTCGACGGAAATCGTCACCGATGGCAGCTTGCGCAGGATGTCGATGATAAGTCCGCTGCGCGCTTCAGGATCATCGCGGATATCGTATGTCCGGCGGTCGATCTTTTCGATATTCTCGACGGCCTGGCCAGTAATGACAACCTCGGTTGAAGGCATTTCCGGCAAAGCCTGTGCCGATGCGCCGGCAGCAAGGCTCGCGGCCATTATGGGAACGCATGCCACAATCGTATTTTTCATGCCCCTCCCCGCCTGGCTAAAAGCGACATAACACAGCCCACAGGCACAAAAAAGCGCTCCGGCTGGCCGAAGCGCTTTTTTAAGAATGACATGATGGCAAAATTTAAGCCGTTTTTTCGACCTGGGCATATTCCAGTTCGACCGGCGTGGCGCGTCCGAAGATCGACACCGAAACGCGCAGGCGGGCATGTTCTTGGTCGACCGATTCAACCACGCCATCGAACGAAGCAAAGTGGCCGGAAACGATCTTGACCTTCTCGCCGATGTCGAACGACAGGACAGGCATCGGACGCTCGACGGCAGCCGCCGAATTACCGACGATACGATCGACTTCCTTTTGCGATACCGGCATGGGCTTGGAGCCCGAACCGAGGAAACCCGTGACCTTCGGTGTGTTCTTGACCAGGTGGTAGGCTTCGTCGGAAAGCTCCATCTTCACCAGCACATAGCCCGGAAAGAACTTGCGTTCCGAATTGAACTTGCGGCCACGGCGAACCTCGACAACTTCTTCTGTCGGGACCAGGATTTCCGAGAACTTGTCTTCAAGGCCTTGCGACTTGGCCTGATCGCGCAGGGCTTCGGCCACTTTCTTTTCGAAGTTCGAATAGGCGTGGACGATGTACCACTTGTGGTTCGGGTTCGAGAGGACCGGCGTTTCGGAATGTGCAGCGGTTGCCATATCAATTTATCCTTGGAGGCCGATTTTGGTAACGTAGTTGGTCAGAAAGCCCATGGCACCGTCAACAACGAAGAAGAATATGCCGGCCAGCAGGACCATCAGCAACACCATCACCGTGGTGATCCAGACTTCCTTGCGGCTGGTCCAGGTGATGCGCTTGGCCTCGACCTGAACTTCCTTGAAAAACTTCACCGGATTGAACGGCTTCTTCGGCGCCTTTTCAACGGCGGCAGCACCAGCAGGCGCCTGCGCGACGTTTATCTTGCCAATGGCGACCTTGCGGCCCGGCTCAACGGTCTTGGTCTTCGTTTCAGGTTTCTTCACCGTCAAAAACGCCTATTCAATGTAAGCGCCGCAGATCGCGGCTTCCGAACAACAGAAATGAGGCTCGAAACCCAAGTTTCAAGCCTTTGAAAAAGAAATGGCAGGGGCGGAGGGATTCGAACCCACGACATCCGGTTTTGGAGACCGACGCTCTACCAGCTGAACTACACCCCTGCAGTTCTCAAGGACAGTGCGGATCAGAATCCGTACATATCCATGGGAGGCGTGCGGTTTATCAGTGGATCGCCCGGCGCGCAACAGGCAATCGCAGGATTTTTCACAACTTAGAGCCTCATGCCGAAAAGGGGCATGCCATTTTCACGATAAACATAAGGCGTCACATGAAATTCATAGCCAACGGCGACTCGGTTGAGCCGACGCAGGCTATGATGGCCTTACGGAACAAATGCCGGGTCGACAATGGCCCAGAACGCCGCTTTCGGATCCCCCGCCTGATCGAACAGCAACGGATAGTTCTTGCGCGTTACAGGGAAGGTATCGAGCCAGGTATGGTTATCAGCCACGCCCCACAGCGTCACCGATTCCACGCTGGCATGGGCGGTGAACACATTGAACAGTTCGCGGTATTTCAATGCCTGCGCCGTCATGGCTGTATTGAAGGCCGCCGTGCCGGGCGTGACCACCACTTGGCAGCCTGTGCCTGAAAAACAACTGGCGGGATCGTTATAGGCCGACACATCCATTTCTGTGATGTGATTGATCAGGCCCTTGGCCTCTACGTCGGTCAGCGCCGCCTCGACCTGCGCGGCGGAAGGATAACCGGTATTGATATGCATCTGGTGCCCGACGCCATCCACAGGCACACCCCGATCGATCAACCCTTGCACGATGGTCATCAGGCGGCCACGCTTGCCGGCGTCTTCCGTCGAATATTCATTGATGAACAGCTTTACACCCGGATCGGCTGCTCGCGCGGCACGAAAGGCGTAATCGATGAAATCTGACCCGAATATCTGATACCATTCCGAGTTCCGGTAGGTAGACGATGCGTCGTCACTGGTCACCTCATTGACCACATCCCAGGCGTAGACCTTGCCCTTGAAGTGGGTAACCACGTTGGTGATGTAGGTTTCCAGCCTGCCGCGAACCAGCGCCTTGTAGGTCGCCATATCGCTACGGTCGCCATCGAAGAACCAGGACGGCGATGTCTGATGCCAGACAAGGGCGTGCCCCCTGACCTCGATACTGTTGGCATCGGCAAAAGCGACCAGGCTATCGGCTTCGGTGAAATTATACACACCGGCGCTGACGCCGATCGGGTTCGCCTTCATCACGCTTTCGGCGGTCAGGGTGTTGGCGTGTTTCAGCAGGATAGCATTGGTGAGCACTTGAGATGTCAGACCTGGATCAACCGCAAAACCGATCTTGAAATGACCGGTGAAATGCGTCTTCAGCGCCGGTGCCGTGGCCGGATCCGGCAGGCTTGAAGAGCTCGATGAAGAGGAAGATGAAGAGCTCGATGAAGAGGAAGATGAAGAGCTTGAGGAACTGGAAGAAGAACCACCACCCCCGCTGCCTCCACTACCCCCTCCGCCGCCGCCGCCACAGGCGGCTACAAGCGCGGATGCCGCAACGCTGAACAACAGTCCGCGACGGCTCAGCTTGTCCGTTGGTTCCATCGGTTTCTCCCTTGTTTTTTATATGTTTGCCACCATTAGATGTTAGCGCTCACAAATCGTCAAGTTTTCTTTACGAGATCAGAAGTCTGCCCGCCAGCCAGATCAGCAAACCAGCGGCCGGCACGCCCACCCAGATAGCTGCCCGCGTCATGAAACCGGACAGCCATGTCGTCACGGGTTTTGGTGGCACGCAGATGCTCATGCGGTCATAGGTGCCGATCTCGCCATAAGCCCGGTCCAGCGCCATTTTCTCATCCGCCGAAAGCCAGGGACGCAGGACCTGATAATCGCGCACCGCCTCGTAGCCCTGCGCTGTCTGGCGGGGTGTGAAGCTGAGACGCAAGCCACCGAAATCCCAGGTTTTCGCCTTGTCTGGCCAGGTCAGCGGCAGGCTCGTCTTGATCAGGGTGGTAATCCGTCCTTCACGGACATCGCCGATATCGAACGGGAAACGCCGGCGGCCTTCGGGCTCTTCCAGCACATAGTCGAAGCCCGATTCCGGACTGAAGAAGACCTTGGACTCACCATTCGTGTGCCAGGGGTTTTCCGTCGTCACCAGGGTGGTGATGGTAATTTCATTGAGCCGGCGGTCATCGACCATCTGCGGGATGGCGCACATGTTCATGCCATAGATGTAGCTAAACAGGGCGCATCGATCCTCGACGTAAGATGTCAGGCTCTGATGGCGCAGTTCACGCCGCACGCCATCGGCACGCGCGCCGCGATAGATATAGTCGATCTCGATAAGCGTTTCGGCGCCCGCCTTATCCGGCAAGTGGATGACTTCGCGCACCTCGTAATCGAGCCCCGGCGCCTTATCCATCATGCGGATCAGGTCACCACCCGGCTTGAGGATCAAAGCGTAGCCGAGATCGTTCTGCGCCATGTGATCGAGATCACCGCCCTGGGCCACATCGGACGTGCCCTCGAACCAGTACATCTGCCCATCGTTCACACACATCGAAATACAATGATTGAACGAGCCCAGTCGCGGCTGGGTATTGATCAGGTCAAAACCGCGCTTGGTATCAACGAGCGCCGGCCAGCTTTCCACGCCCATTTTGGTGAGCATGGCTGCAATCATTTTGGAGACGTCCTTGCAATCGCCGATACGGTCCGCGAAGATTTCTTTCAGGCTACGCGGCACGAAACCGCCCTCCCCAAATGAGAAGGCGAAGTAGCGGATGCTTTCCTGCACCCAGCGCACAACGGCGACAATGCGATCCTTCGTCTCGATATGATCGGTTTCAATCTGGCCGATGACTTCAAGCAGCCCTTCCGGATAGTCGTCATCGCCCTCGAAACCGGCACGCATGACATCGGCAACCCGCGACCAGTTATCAATGCTTGAGGCATAGGCGCCACGCACAGGCATCACCCAGCCCGGTGCGTCATCTTCATAGTCGCATTCGCGGATATGATCGGCCTCGAACAGGATCTCGCTGTAACCGTCGTCCAGCTTGCTGACCCTGGGTTCGGTCCAGCCCAGCGGAAACGGCTTCATGTATATCTGGCGCTCCGGTGGCACCAGCAGGCGGGCATAACGCTTATCCCAGTAGATGACATTTTGCAGCATCACCGGCACGGAGAACTCGCCCTGGAAACAGGCCGGATCACCGGTCAGCGTCATGGCGGTGTCAATGATATCCCCCACCCGCACATCCGGCAGGGTGATGGCCAGGGTCCACCGGCCATCCAGCACCAGCCGTTCGAAGCTGCGTTCGCGGCGCATGACGATGTAGCGCGACTGGACATCGACATCGATCACTTCATCGCCGCGCAGGATGCGGATATGATGAATGGTCAGGTCGTCATAATAAGGATTGAACGGCAGGGTGACATTGGCCAGGTAGCTCATGGCCGACAGGTTCACCACCTCTTCGATGGTGCGGTTATAGCGCGACGGACGGATATCCAGCTTCGACTGGTCGTCGACCAGCCAGGTATAGAAACCATATGGCGCTTTGGATTGATCGATCGTGGCCGGGCGTCGGAACGCCTGCACCTTTACCCAGTCGGGTTCTGGCGCGAAACGGATATGCCGCCTGACCTCTTCCTCGAACACGTTTCCCACCCCAACAAACGCCGATAAAGTTTAGCCCGGCGAGCATTCCTGCCAGCCGGGCCATAATCGTTAACATAAGGGTTAACCCTGTAAAGGTCTAAACCTTGGGAGTTGAAAGAAGCCTCTTACCACTGACCGACAATGACGTTGCCCGATCCCATGACAGACTTGCTGATATTGCCGGAGACGGTTTTGACACGGACATCGCCGGAGCCGACGATATTCACTTCCAGCGACTTCGCCTCGCCACCAAAGCGGACATCACCCGAACCGGCTATATTGACTTCGAGTTTGGAGGCCGTGCCGTTGTTGAGCTTCACATTGCCTGACCCGCCGATATTGACACTGACCGGACCATTGACCTTGTCCACGACGATATCGCCATTCCCGCCGATATTGGCTTCCAGCGCGTTGACTGAAGTAGCGGTGAAATTCCCCGAACCGCCGATATTGACCTCGGCGTCGGCGCTGCTGGCCAGGGCCACGTCACCTGAACCGCCTATATTGATCTCCGCCTTGCCTGATACATTGCTAATTTGCCAGTTGCCGCAGCCGCCTTCACTGAATTCAAGCGACTTGCTGGCGCCTATCGTACCGTAGGTGGCGCCGCCGGCCGAAACCTTGGCGTCCATCGGCACCTTGATGTAGACGGTTGGCAGATCGGCACTGGTCGCCGTCCCCAATCCACCGATATCGACCCCGCCGGCCTTGCAATTGAGGTGATTGTTTTTCAGTTTGCCATCGGCCACCAGCGTACTGCCCTTGGTTGAAACCATGATCACCGGCACCTTGGCCGCGCCATAAACGACCTTGAGATCGACGTCCGCGCGGTTTTCCGGCAGCACGACGACACGTGCCGCCATGTTCTTCAGTTCGACTTCAGTATGGGCGGAAGCGGCGCCGGCGGCCATCAGGCCCAGCAGGGATACGGCAGAGATCAGGGCGAAGGTTTTCATGATCGGATGTCCTTTGGAATGACGGATTGAACACATTTTGGACACAAGGTTCGCTGGTTACAACTTAATTAGCTGTCATGAAGCGTTTGTAACAAAAGAGAAAAGGCCGGACAAACTGCCCGGCCCTTCGATTATCCATTCGGCTTAAGTTTGCGATTGAAGAAATCAAGCTGGAGGCGGAACTTCTGCAGGTTGCGTTCATTGCCTTTCAGGCCATGGCGTTCCCCCGGATAAAGCATCAGTTCGAACGGAACGCCCTTCTTTTGCAGAGCCGCCATGACCCGGGTCGAATTGGTCAATTGCACATTGTCATCGGCCATACCCTGCATCAGCAGCAGTGAACCGGGCTTGAGATTATTGATACGGTTCAGCACGTCGCCGGCGGCATAGCCCTGCGGATTGGCTTGCGGTGTCGACATATAACGCTCGGTATAGGCCGTATCATACAGTTCCCACTGGCTGGGCGGCGCACCGGCATTGCCGGCAGCGAACGGCGTATCCTTGGCGGTCAGGGCCATCAAGGTGACAAAACCGCCCTGAGACCAGCCCATGATGCCGATATGATCACCATCGACATAAGGCAGGGTCTTCAGCCAGTTGGCGCTCATGATCTGGTCGTCGATATCCGGACCGCCAAACTGTTTGTAGATCGAACGGCCGAACTTGACCGAACGCCCCGGCGTGCCGCGGTTATCGAGCGAGAAGACGACATAGCCGGCTTCCTGCCACAGGCGCGTGGCTGGCGTGACCCAGGTCTTTTTGACCGTCTTGGCAGCCGGGCCGCCATAGATGGAGACGATGACCGGGTACTTCTTCGCCGGATCGAAACCCTTCGGCTTCAGGATATAATATTCCAGTTTTTCACCATCGGCCGCCGTCAGTTCACCGAATTCCGGCTGGCTGTATTCGTCCTTGTAAGGCGCATAGGGATGACTGGCGTCGAGTTTGTTTTCCTCGATCCAGCGCAGGCGCTTGCCGGTGCCGTCATAAAGCGCGGTCTGCGGTGGAGTCTGTGGATCAGAATAACCGCCAATAAACGCCGCACCGCCGCCGGAAACATCAGCCGTCCACCAGCCGCCAGATTTCGTCAGGGCCACCGGTTCGCCCGGCGTTTTGTAGCTGACCTTGTAAAGGCCGTGCTCGATCGGCGTATCCCTGGACGCGGTAAAGTACAGGTCACCGGTTTTTTCGTTTAGGTCGGCCAGCTTGTCGACCGGCCAGTCACCATGCGTCACCTGGCGGATCAACTTGCCATCTGCGCCGTAGTAATAAAAGTGCTTGTTGCCATCGCGCTCGGATGACCAGATGAAGCTGCCATCGGCCAGCAAACGGAAATCATCGTGCAGTTCCACCCAGGTATCCGAGCTTTCTGACAGGATCACTTTCGGTGAGCCGTTGGCGGGATCGACCTGAAGCAGGTCGAGCGTATGCTGGTCACGGCTCAGACGCTGGACATAGAAGCTCTTGCCGTCTTTTGCCCAATTGACACGCGCCAGGTAGATATCGGGATTGCTGCCAAGATCGACCTTCACATCGCCGCCGCCAATAGTCTTTACGTATAGTTCGACCACGGCATTGGGCTTGCCGGCAAAGGGATAGCGCTGGTCGACGATCTTGACACCTTCGCCACCAATCTCGACGCGCTGGGCGATATCGACGCCGCTCTCATCGGTCTTTTGATAGACCACCTGGCTCGCCTTCGGGCTCCACCAGTAGCCGGTGTGACGGTCCAGTTCTTCTTCGGCAATGAATTCGGCCGTGGCATAGGTGGTCGTGCCCTCGCCTTTCGGCGTCAGTTGTGTCTCGGCGCCGCTCTTCAGGTCTTTCAGGTACAGGGTCTGGTCACGGACATAGGAAACCGCCTTGCCATCCGGCGTCAGCTTGGCATCAACCTCATCGCCAGCCGTTTCGGTCAGGCGCGTTACCTTCTTCGTGGCGCGATCAACCATATAGACATCGCCATCGAGCGGCAGCAGGATCGACTGGCTGTTCTCAGACCATTCGTAGGCGACCACGCCGCGCGCCGACACACGCATCCGTTCGCGGCGCGACTTTTCGGCTTCGGAAAGTGCCTTGTCGGATGAGGTCAGGCTATTGGCGTCAACCAGCACATAGGGCTCGCCTCCCTTGACCGGTACGGCCCACAGGTCCTGGATCTGGGCGTTCGTTTCCTTGGGCTTGAGCCAGGTCAGCAAGGCACCATCGGGTGACAACTTGACGCCAACAGCGGCCGGACCGGACAGGGCCGGGTCGGCGAAGACCCGTTCGGGCGTGAGCGCGGTCTGCCGGGCGACTGCGGCGGTATCGGCCATGGCGGCTCCCGTCATCATGGTGGTGGTCATCAGGAATGATCCGAACAGAATCACGGACAGACGGGCGGATGTCATCAAGGCGTACTCCCCATTTATAATGGCGCCGACGCTATCCCCGCCCTCCCCCGTCCGTCAAGCCCGTTACGGCTGCAACTAAGGCCAAAAGCCGGGATTAAGGGGCCGCAATTCATTTTCCAGCCCCGCATCGATCAGCAGGTCGCGTGCCTTGTCGAAGTGTTCTTCGCTGACCAGTACACGTTTGGGAAACATACCGATGGAACCTTCGGCCGCGCTGATCGCCTGATCGGCAACGAAGTAATTGATGTCCAGTTCCTTGAGCAGCGATTCCACAAAGGAAATAAGGGCCGGATTATTGGCGCGTACCAGTTCTTTCATTCACTCGGTCTCGTCAGGATAAATATGGCGCACAGGGCGCAGACACCGGCGGGTGCGAACCGCCACCAGCCATGTAGCAGGAAAGCCGAAACAAGAGAACTGATCGTCATGGCTGTCACGGCCGCGATCTTGGCGCTTTTGGCAATGGCGCCGCGTTCGCGGAACCGGCGGATCGGCGGTCCGATCTTCGGATGGTTCATGATCTTCGCTTCCCAGACAGGATTAGACCGGGCAAAGAAGATGGCGGCGATGATAAAGAAAACTGTGCTCGGCATGACCGGCAAGAAGGCACCGACGATGCCCAGCCCGACAAAAAACAATCCCGCCAGCATGAAAACTATTCTCATTTGCGGAGCATAGATAGGATCTCGGATATAGGCTAGTCGCTTATTTATATTTCAGCGCTGGTCACTATCTCATGCCAAACCATGGCATTCCGCGACAATTGCCTTGTTGGAAGGGATATACACGACATCGATAAAGTCTCAACCGCCATCCATGACACCAGGCAGATCATCATAGGCCACAACATGCACACCGGGCTCCCACTTTTCTCCGTCCCACGGCTTTGCATAAAAGGCATAAACGACACCCTTTTTCTGCGCGTAATATCTTCCATAATCAGTCAACGGATAAGCGCCTTCCGGCATCTTGATGTGGGATTCAATATAGCTGATCCCCACATTCATTTCGGCTCGCTCAGAGGTGGCCCTTCATGGTCACGCAAGTAAAATTGAGCAAACGCAGAACTGACCAAGAAGGCACATGCAATTAGTGCAATAGCCACTAAAGACTTACCGTTTCCCATTATATCCCCTCCCAATTTTAATTAAATATCACGCCATTCAATAGAGCTGTCAAAACAAAACCCCGCCGGTTTTCACCGGCGGGGTTTCAGTTATTCAACCGTCCCGTTTCGCTTGATGAAGATGTTTCCATCTCCACAGTAGCGATTCCGGGTTAAGGGGGCTTGCCCCCTTACTCGACGATCTTGGAGACGACGCCGGCGCCGACGGTGCGGCCGCCTTCACGGATAGCGAAGCGCAGCTTCTCTTCCATGGCGATCGGAGTGATCAGCTCGACGTCCAGCTCGGCGTTATC